>Ga0315320_10000078_pt1 | contig 73725 bp, 54 predicted proteins | sample M140m21515metaG_FD_203458 | JGI IMG/M metagenome (GOLD analysis project Ga0315320, IMG submission 203458) | Ammonia-oxidizing marine archaeal communities from Monterey Bay, California, United States - M1 40m 21515 | ecosystem: Environmental > Aquatic > Marine > Coastal | place: USA: California... | reverse complement strand
GTACTCGTGTGAATTGTAGCTAGCGGACAATTTTTCGTATGCTCAAGCCTTTGGGCATAAAAAGATAGAATGAGTGATGTGTGCTTACCCGAAAAGTTGGGAAAATAGTTTTCTTTTTGCCAAAAACTGTAACAATTTTAGCCATGAGATCTGTATCACATACCCGCCGTCAATTTCTTAAAACTTCCATTGCTGCTGGTGCCGCTGTTGCTGGCCCGCAGATCGTAGCCGCTGAAACGCTTGGCAAACCGGGTGCGAACAGTCGTATTGGTATGGGCTTTATCGGCATGGGCCTTATTTCAGGCAGCCACCTTAAGACGTTTGCGGGCATGGATGAAGTGCAGCCACTTGCGGTTTGCGACGTCAAGAAATGGCAGCTCGAAAAAGCGGCCGGCGTATTGAAGCAGCGGGGATTCAAGGATATTCAGACTACAGCCCGCTATGAGGAGATTCTCTCGAACCCTGCTATCGATGCGGTTTGTGTCACCACGCCTGATCACTGGCACGCATCTATTGCAATCGCCGCGATGAAGGCAGGCAAGGATGTTTACGTTGAGAAACCCATGACACTCACTATTGAGGAAGGCAAAGCCATGATAGCCGCTGAAAAAAAATACGGCCGTATCGTTCAGGTTGGTACCCAGCAGCGCTCGTCGGTTTACTTCCGAATTGCTGCCAATTTAGTGCGCAACGGTCTCATCGGCGAGGTGAAGGAGGTCTATGCTGGACTGGGAAGTTTCCCAATGCCGCCTGTAAAAGAGAAGGTAGCTCCGGTTCCGGACGGGTTTGACTACGACCGCTGGCTCGGTCCGACACCATTTTATGATTACTCCGACAACCGCGTAAAAGGCAGTTACGGCAGTGGTTGGCGATGCTACTGGGATTACGGCAGCCGTAAGTTCGGTGATTGGGGTGCGCACCACTTTGATATCATCCAGTGGGCTCTCGACCGCGACGACACCGGCCCAGTTGAGTATATCCCGAAGGGCTTTGAGGGCACCGAGCACCACCACTTCCGCTACGCAGACGGCATCAAGGTGTGGCGCGACAAGAAACCCAATCATGGAGCTATGATCCGCTTTATTGGAACGGAGGGAGAAGTACATGTCAGCCGGGGTAAAGTCGCCACCTCTCCCAAGGAGCTGGTGCGTCACAAGTTCAAGGATAGTGACATCCAGGTTTATGAGTCCAAGAACCACAGGCAGAATTTTCTTAGCTCAATCAAGTCACGCAAGCCGACAATTTGCCCGGCCACGGTCGGTCACCGCTCGGGAACCATCTGCCAGCTTGCCGGCATCGCCGAGCGCCTCGTTCAGCCAATTAAATGGGACCCCAAAGCGGAGAAGATCATTGGCAATGAGAAGGCCGCGGCCATGCAGGATCGCGAGCGCCGCAAAGGCTACGAACTTCCAGTATAGCAGCTTGCATGAAATGGCTGCCTTGTCTGCAACGGTGGCTGCCTCAGTGCCGCCGCCTCACTTCTTCTTGAACAGAGGGCTTGTGGCGACTTCGCGGATCATGTCGCGGACTCGATAGCCATCCTTACGAAGCCGATGGGTAATGAGCTCGACGTCGTCTGCGTCGGAGAACTCGATGGTACGGCCGAGGCCGTATGCTAGGAGTGATTCAGTGAGTTGTGTGGCGAGTTCTTTCTCGTTGGTGAGAAGCACTTTTTTTAGTTCGTTGGCATTGTTGAATTTTTGTCCATTGGGCAAGATTCCACCAGGCTTGATGGGAACGTGTTTTTTGCCGACTTTTTCGGTGTCACGCCAGCGGCCAATGGTGTCGAAATTTTCTAATCCGAATCCGATGGCATCCATTTTGACGTGGCATGAAGCACAAGTGGCGCGTTTCTGGTGGAGTAAAACCATCTGCCGGTTAGTCATAGGTTTGTTAGAGGCTTCGTCTAGCTCAGGAACATTCGGTGGCGGTGGGTTGGGCTCGTCATGAAGTATTTTTTCCATGACTAGAGCCCCGCGGATTACGGGGGAGGATCGCTCGCCATTAGATCCTGTTGTTAGAAATGCAGATTGAGTGATCAGTCCACCTCGAGGTGAATTAAGAGCAAGTTTGATTTTATGAAATGTGTTATTTTTTTCCTTTGGGAAAGGGATTTCGTAGTGTGCGGCCAGAGCTCCATTGATTGTGACGAAGTCGGAGTCGATCAAGTTTTTAGCAGGTAGGTTTTCTTTGATGAGCGTGCCAAAGAACTCTCGGACCTCTTGCTTGGCGTCTTGCTGAACACCTTCGTTAAAGACATAGTGCTGTTTGCGATTGATGGTTATGGCATCGTAACGATCAAACTCAGCCCATTGGCTAATGAATCCGTCGCGAAGTCTTTCAGATTTTGGGTCCGATAGCATACGCTCGACTTGTTGGGAGAAAACAGTGGGGTCTGAGAGGTTGGCGGCGTAGAGCGCGGCGTCTGGTGGGCTGCTCCAGAGGAAATAAGAGAGGCGGACAGCGAGCTCACGATTATCTAACATCTTATGTGGTTTTTGTTGGGCGGGTTCAGCTTCTTGGATGAAGAGAAAGCTTGGTGAGGCGAGAATGATCGCCATGCTTTCTGCCATGGATGCTTTATAATTCATGCCGGAAGCACGATTTGCTTGGAATTTTTCGATAAGCTTGCTGAGGTATAAAGGGTCAGGTTTTTTTTGGCGGAATGCGGTGGTGGCGAATTTCTCGATAAAATCTGCTGCTGTGGCGTCGTTGTTGAGGTAGGGGCTATTGGAGCCAGTGGCCATGCCTGGGTAGAGGATTTCCTCGATGAGTGGGCGTTTTTTTGGGTAGAAAGGGCCTTCGAGTTCTAACCAGTCGACCCAGATAGCAGAGCGGGGATCGAGGTGTTTGCTGGGAATACCCAATTTGTTAAGATAGCCTCGCATTGAGTTGATGGTGTTGTCCGGCTGATTTTCACGTATTTGAACGGTGAGGACGTTGTTGTTGATGTTTTGGCGCAGTTGGGTGGAAACGGTTTCAGGTTTTCTTGGAGTACCAGACATTTTGAGAGTGCCATGAATTTTCCGGCGGTTGTAAAGGCGGACAATCTTGCGGATTTCGGGTTGATTGCCGACGATGCCGCCGTGGATGCGGAATGTATAATCGGCACGATGATCGATGTGTTGGTGAATGGTTGCCCACTTTGCCACGTCTGAGATGTAGATACCTTGGTCGACTTTGGGATACTTGAGGTAGTTGCGTGGTAGTTCGGCGCGGGTATTCCATTGCTTGAGAAGGATCGTCATTTCCCCTTCATCTTTGAAGCCAGCTTCTTTCCAGGTTTTGCCGGCTTTTATCATGGCCTTCTGGCGGTCTTTTTTGGTGAGGCCTTTGCGCATTTTTTCAGTGTGACCTCGCTCGGGTTGGCTTCGCTGCCTACTGACTTTTTGGTAGGGCCGAGTGTTAATGCTGAGAGATTTGGTTGCGATTTTTCTGCCAAGCTCGAGATAGCGTTCGAAGTGAGCGGAGGTGTAAAATTGTTCTTCGCCAACGGTGTCGTAGGTGACGATCTCACCATCGTCTGGGATATCATTAATATCGATATCAAATCCGAATAGATCACGTGTTGTGTGCACATACTCGCGTTTGTTGAGTCGGCGCATCTTGATCTCGCCGCCGTGGTCGGTGAGGCGTTTTCTAGCATTGTTTACGGAGCCCGTTAGGGTATCGAGAAATACGGCGAGCTCTTTATCATCTGGAAACTCATCAGCCTCTACCGGTGGCATATCGCCGCCGTTGAGCTGGTCAAGCACGTCTTGCCAGCGCTGTGCAGTGTCGTTGTTAGTAATACTCCAGTTGACCTGATCAAAACGAATGTCTGCTTCCTGTTCATCAGGGCCGTGGCATTCGATGCAAAATTCTTTGAGGAAAGGCTGCAGTTTTTCCTTCGGTAGGTGAGTTGGTTGTGGGGTAGCCCCAGCAGACTTGGTTGTAGCTGAATTAGTGGGATCGGCCGCAGCGGGGCGTGTGACTGCTAGAACAGCACAGGTCACCGTAAGTGCGATGAGTAATAAACATTTCATCGGGAAGAAAACTAGCTGATTAATTCAGGGATAATATTGGTGCTGTGGCTGAATTTGTCAGTCTTGATGCCAGCCTGCTGCATCAAGGTTAGCCAGTAATTTGCTAGGGGCGTGTTTTGTTTAGGAAGGGCAATGTGTCGGCCGTGTTTGATGTCCTTGGCGGCTCCTCCTGAGAGGATAGCGGGAACGTTTTTGAGTTCATGACCGCTGCGCAGGTTTGAGCCGTAGGAGACGATGCAATTATCGAAGAGGCTTGATCCATCGATGTCCTTCGCCTCTTTGAGTCGATCAATGAAGTGAGCAAATAATGCCGAACATTTTTTGTCACGCTCACGGGACGCGAGGATACGGGGTTGGGAAAATCCGTAGTGGCTGAGCGAGTGAGCCTTAAGTTTCATTCCCATACCCATGAGTAACGAACAAACGGGCTGACGGTAGGTGACAACATTGGTCATGCCGGTTTGGAGGGCAATGATGATCATGTCATACATCAAGTGAATCGCTTTCTCACCCGTGATGCCCTCTGGGGGTGATGAGAATGGGGCTTTTGGTTTGGGGATATCGGCCCACTTGGCCTGACGCTCTAGACCTTTCTCGACTTGTCGGATTCCAGTGAAATATTCGTCTAGCTTTTCCCGATCGCTTTTGCTGAGTGTGCGTTTCATGCCACCTCCATCGATACGGACTAGATCGAGAATACTTTGCTTTTTTATGAGGCGGGCGTCGAGTTCAGCGCGGGAATCTCCTGGATGGGCAAAGAGTGTATGAAAAAGATCGAGTGGTCGATTGATGCCGGGGATTGGTTTGCCAGCTTCATCCCAGGAGAGTGAAAGACCGCGACCATGACCAGAGTTTTGTGAGCCGTCAGCTTCCTTGGCGGAGAGGACGAGCGACTGGAAACGGGTGTCTTTTCCAAGATGCTCTGCAACTATTTGGTCGCATGAAATCGAATTATGGAAGCGCTTGCCAGGTGTGCCGGCTACGTTGGCTCCAGTGAGGTAAGAAACACTGCCTCCGTGCGGGTCAGTAGCGCCGATGTTTGTCAGATTGGACACCATGGTTATATCATTCATATGACGGGCGAGGGGAGACAACCCCTCGGTCATACCGATTTCGGCAAAAGAGCCTGCTTTTTTGGGATAAAAAGTGTTTTTGGTAAAACCGAAACCACCGCCAAGGAAGATCATACGCTTGGGTGGTGATGGTGAAGATGTGTCAGCACCTACTTTAGCGGCGACGGATTCCAGGAAAGGGAGCGCAAGAAATGAGCTACCCATTCGGAGAAATGAGCGCCTGCTGGTGGTGTGGGTGAAGTATGGCATTAAATTGATACAATATGTCTAAGCTAGTTACGGTGATTTTCATGATTTATTATCCTCTTTTTTTAGGATGGTTTACCATATTGTATGGTCTTAATTTTTTAATCTATGTTTAGTTCACGTATGTCAGGTGTTTTTGTAATTTTCTGGGCGGTGGTTTTTTGGGCTGTAGTCAATTGTCATGCGGATCAGGGGCCACCACGTCCGGAAAAGCCGAATGTCGTGCTCATACTAACTGATGACCTTGGGTGGCAGGATGTGAAGTGTTATGACATAGGCAAACCATCGCCGATGGAGACACCTCATGTGGATGCCTTAGCAAAGAGGGGGGTAAAATTCTGGCAGGCTTATTCCCCAGCACCAACCTGCGCACCGTCACGATGCGCCATTATGAGCGGTAACCACCCGGCGAGGGCGCAGAAGACACATGTTGTCGGTGGAGCGCCCCCAACGCCGAACCACAAAGCTGCTTGGAAAGTAATAGCCCCATGGTACAGCGGGCGTATGCCTGCTAATGAGGTAACCTTGGCGAAGGTCTTAAGGAGAAATGGTTACACCACTGGTCACGTGGGTAAGTGGCACATGGCGATTGATCATCATGCCTTTCCCCAGCCTGAAGATCAGGGTTTTGATTGGACGAGGAGTGATCGTGGTGCGCGTGCTTCAATGAAGCCCAGCCGTATCGATGGATTTGCGGCCAACACAAAAGGGGATAAATTTAAACTCGATGCTAATGGCTTTCCATACCATGCCAACAGCGAGAACGCGTTGACCTTTCTGAATGAACAGAAAGACAAACCATTTTTCTTGTATTATGCAACCTGGCTTGTGCACTCACCGATTCATACCCGCAGTAAGCAGTTGCTTGATAAGTATTGTAACAAACTCAAGATCGATCCTGCGACGCTGAAAGCCAAAGGGTGGGCAGGTAAGGGGCAGACAAACCCCTTTTATTGTGCGATGGTTGAGGAGCTTGATTATTACGTCGGAAAGGTTTTTGATTACTTAGATAACACCGATGATCCACGTTGGCCTGGGCATAAGCTATGTGAAAATACCTATGTGATTTTCACTTCTGATAATGGTGGAATGGAGGGACACCCGGGTGAGGTCTATACAGATAATTACCCACTCGATAAAGGGAAAATCAATGCGATGGAGGGAGGGATTCGAGTGCCACTTATCATCACGGGACCCAAGGTGCCGAAGAATGTGGCTTCTGATGTGGTGGTCAACGGGCTCGATTTTTATCCAACGATTCTCTCCCTTGTTGGTGCAAAAATCCCCGAAGGAAAGAATATTGATGGTTGTGATTTGACTGGTTTGTTAGAGAAGCCTGATGCTCATGAGCGTGTGAAACACGCCGATGGTTCCGTCCGAGATACGATGATGTGGCATTTCCCAAACAGTGCGGCGATGGAGAGCGCGATCAGGATCGGCGGCTATAAACTGATTCGTAATTACGCACATATGGGAGACCCGCGTACTCCGGAGCTTGAGCTCTACGAGCTGTATCGAACAGCCAATGGAAAACAGAAGCGGGTCGACATCGAGGAGGCGCACAATCTAGCGGGCAAAATGCCTAAGTTGACCAAGGAGATGAATGCTAAGCTTACGGAGAGGTTGGCTGAGATGCAGGCGAGCTATCCTTATCTAAATCCTCACTACCGGAGACCTCTTGCCGGCAAAGATAAAGTTTGTGATGTCACGTCTTTTCGAGTGGATGGTCGGAATGTTGAGATATCCTATAGGGAAAAGGGAGCTAAGGTCGTGCGGGCGGATTTGATTTACACACTCAATGGTGGTAAACGCTACGAGGAATGGTTCCGTATTCGAGCTGTGCTGGCACCTGGGTGCAAAGCAACTGCAGTTCTGCCGAAGGGCACGACGCACTATGTGTTTAATCTCATCGATGAGAACCAGTTCCTACGCAGCCACCCCGAGTTGCCGGACATGGGGCAGCTCCGGAAAACAAAATCGACTTACTCGGCGCATGCGCTGGATGTCAAAGCTAAGGCTGAACCGACGCCGCCAAAGGGTGCTGTAAGAAAAAAAACTTAAACCTGATACGCAGTGGGTTTATAATATGGTCAACGGCAAGCAACTCAAACTTGATGTTTTTCGCCGAAGAATTATTCAGTTTCAAACGATAAACACGCTGTGTTTGTAGTCTATCATGGTGGTAGTTGGAGGACAGGGGAGGCGAGCTGGCACTACCCGGACTGTGCCTACTGAAGAAGCCGAATGCCACAGTGCTTTATGAACTCTACTTCAAATGTGCTGACTATCTGTGCCCCTTCAGACACATCACGAGTAATCTGCCGCCGATTATTACTTTTTTAGGCGATCAATTCTACGTCAAGCATGGTTAATTTCGTTAGTGTATCGTTCCTGATTGAAGGTGAGGGCTTTCAAGTCCGCCGTTAAACATCCTCTAAAATGAGGAGAATATTCACATCGATCTATCGTATACTTAGTCATGGCCCGCCTGACTTTCTCACTTTTGCTGATCCTGACTCTCTGCAGTATATCTATCTCTGCCGAGAATAGCTTAGTTACTTATACCAAGCTTGATCAAGTTCCTCAATCTGCCAAGGCACTCTGGGAGAGCTATGATTCTAGAGTTGAGCCGCTCGACATTAAGATTCACCACGAGTGGAAAAAGGATGGTGTTGTCTCGCGTCTCGTCACTTTTAAGGTTGGCACATTCAAAGAGACCGATGCCCGTATTGCCGCCTACTATTGCTTTCCGGTGAACGGCAAAAAGAACCCTGCCTTTGTATGGAGTCATGGCGGGGGGCAGCGGGCCGACCGCAGACGTGGCCACTACTTTGCCACTCAGGGGTTTGCGACCGTTGACATCAACTGGCTTGGTCGCCCGCTCGAAGTCGATCTTGATCCCGAAAACAAATGGGGAACTGATTGGGGGAAAATTGATCCATCTCAAGGTCCTAACTTCTACCCGAAGGCCCTGCGCAAAGGATGGAAGCGCGATTTACGTCCCGATGAATACAGCGTCGATCCGATCATTAGCCCGCGTAACTCAAACTGGTTTATGCTTACTCTAGCGGCTCGACGTGCAATCACTTTTCTCGAGCAACAACCTGAAGTCGACGCAACAAAACTCGGCTTCACTGGCTTTTCGATGGGCGGCACGATCACTTCAATGACCGCCACGGACAAGAGACTGAAAGCTGTTGCTCCATTTGTCGGGGGCACTGGATTTCTCCATGAGAATTACCCCGGCATGAGTAGTGGAAGTGTTATACGCAACATCGGAGACCTCGAACTCTACAAAAACACAGTTGACCCTGCTGCCTACTGGAAGGATGTGAAAATCCCCGTCATGTTTATTACTTCGTCAAATGACTTTCATTCTGGCTTTCATCGCATCTACCGGTCCATGGCGCTTCTTCCGCATAAGAATTGGCGAATCACCGGAAATATGCATGCCAACCATGGCCCGGGCCCTGAACAATGGATTATGCTCAACCATTGGTTCAAACAGCACCTCGCTGGTGATCAATTAAATATCCCCGTGACTGCGCCATCGACCTTCAAAATCGAAAATGATATCGCCTGTTTCACCGTAACTCCAGCTCAGCAAGATCGACTAACAGAAGTTGAAATCTACTATAGCTACGACCCGAACTGCGTCACCCGATTCTGGAAAAGTGCTCCCGCAAAAAAAGAAGGAGCAACATGGAAAGCTGACATCAAAGTCTACCCCAAGCTCCCGCTATTCACTTTCGCGCTGTGCCGATACAAGCTCGCTATGCCTGAGCCCCTTGAGCGCGGCAACACCACGAGCACCTTCGCGCTAAACTCCAATCTCCGGACGCACATACCAGACGACATCAACCTCACCGTAATTGCAAAACTACCCAAATCCGGCCTCATCGACGATTTTAAAAACGGCACCAAAAAATGGTCGTCCCGCGACCAACACTCGATCAAAACCTACAAGTTTCAGGACCCAGAGCTCGACACCAACTCGAGTCGCAAACTTGCCCTCACCTTCAGTCTCAAGAAGGATCAACCTCTCCTTCTCGCGCTTGGTGCCGAGAGCAAATTCCTCGGCGGCGGTAGAGATCTAGGTAGTTACTACCACGGTCGCCAAATTACTGGCGATGGCAAAACGACCATCATGCTCACCCCCGCTGACTTTAAAATCAGGGGGGGCAAAAAAGGAAAAGCTCTCGAGTGGTCGAAAATTGCCACCTTCTCCATCAATCTTAAGGACCAGAAAACGAAGCAACGAATCAAACTCACCGACACGAACGCAGGTCAAGTTCTCCAGCGTATCGAACTGGTGAAGTGATATCGCTTACATATACCTATGTCGATTATACCGCCAATGATGAAATATATACCGCTTATCTTGCTTCTCGTAAGCTCCACGCTGTCGGCTCAAGGCAATAAAGTAAACAACTTGTTAGATCGGCCAAAGATTACGCCCAAACCCTACCAATGGACAACGGATCATATGCAGGTTGGTGTCCGCTGGCAGCCGTTTATTGGTCGACCCAAAAACAATGCGGCGGACGCCCTACGCCCAGTCATCTCACAGTTCAGTAGCTATGTTCAGTTTTGGGTTAGCTGGGCATCCATGGAGCCGACCCAGGGGCATTGCGATTACAAAAATAAACCATCGGCTGGGCTGCAGGCGATCGAAAAAGCCGTTGGCCATTGCAACAAGCTCGGTCTGAAGGTGGAGTTTGTATTTTTTCATGCACCAGCTTGGGCGACCATTGAGGGTAAATCAGGTGGGCACCGACCCAAGCCTGGGCTTTACGAGCAGTATGTTAAGCGCATTGCCACTCACTTTAAAGGACGTGCCCACGCCTACCAGCTGGCTCACGAAGCGAACCTGCAGGGGATGATGAAGGGTGCAGACATGGATTTTTACATTAACGATGTCTTTATTAATGGCGCTAAATCTGTCCGGTCTATTTACGATACCGAGCCGCGCACGCCGGTGCTCATATCTACTTCTGGGATGTCTCCCTGCGAGGGCTGTGGCACAACCATGGGGCTAGGAAGCAAGGGTGGAAAGGCGGTGAATACGTTCTACGACATGCTCACAGCCACGCCGGAGCTGATGAAGTTAGTTGATGCGCTTAATCTCAATATTTCTGATCAGAACGACGGTTACGGGAATATGGACGGTCACTATGTGACCTCGTGTTGGGGTAACTATGATCTCGTCCGTGGTAAGCTCGACTCCCGTGGCTACGCATCCAGAGGAATACTGGCATCAGAATCGTGGATCTCATGGGACGGCAGTGGTCAAGCTGTGGATGTCAATGGCGATGGTGTTAAAAACGAAAAGGATGCCTACGAGAAAACGATTACCATCTTCGGTCAGTGTCTGGAACGCGGACTCAACACCATGAACCTTCCGTGGTCGGACAACTCCAGCGGCTGGTCGATGGGGCTGACCAAACGACTCGACTACAATGGTCGGGTAAAAAAGCTGCGACCGGATATTGTGGTGCCGTCTAACAATGGTGGACCGGATGTAGTTACCCGTAAACTTGGGCTGCCCGGCAATGATGAGAATTTTACCATACGCGATGGTAGCGGCTACGTATTCACGGTGAGCGACTACATTAATCCGGGCGATCCTAATCACCTACATTATTATATCTGGCGTTGGTATGCTCAAATTGCAGGTGGCTCGGACGAGGTCATACGCCATGCGAAGGCTGGCGAGAGTGGTAATGATATCGTCATCACAGGCAGAGGCTTCACCGGTGACGAACGTTATCGCATTTCTTCCTATAATCGCAGTCGTAACACCTTCACCGTGCTCATTTACGCCAGTGGTGCTAATGGTAAAACGACTGCGAAGGTGACCATTCCCGCTACCCTGAAGTCGGAAGCATACAGAGGTGAAGGGTTTGCTGATGGTGCTACTTACATTGCTCGTGTTATCAGCAAGGAGATCAATCGGGTGAATGGTAGTGATCAAAATGTCAACTACCAGGAGAGTAACCCCGTCAAAGTTGCTAATGGCTTACTCACTGTATCTCTTAAGAGCATGCAAACCTTCACGACTATAGAATTCATGCGTGTAAACAAGCAGTGATTGAATGCGCTGTAAATAATTAGCAATTATTAATTATTAATATATCTACTCATATGAATTGAGGATGCGGTGCCTATTGACGTAATATTTATTAATAATCATAATAATATGGTAACTATAAAAAATAATACCATTTAAATTGATGAAAATAATATTAAGTAATGCTGTGTTCTGTATATCATATATACTGGGTTCAAACTTCATTTCCGCTGCAACAACATGGAATGGCGGAACATCCAGCAACTTTGGAACAGCTGGAAATTGGTCTAATAACTCTCCAGGTAATGCCGCTGATGATGGAAGCAATAATTTAGCCACTATTAACAATGGTGATACAGTTGTTCTATCGAGCGATTATACTGGAACAAATACCTATAAGCTGGCTGTAGGTGGAAACTCAACCTTGAATGCATCTGCTAACTTTACAGCAACAGGTTTGACTATTCAAGATACTGGCGTTGTCAATTTAACTGACGGTGCATTTACACTTCCTAAAACTTCTGCCAGCAACAATGGACAGGGCTCCAAGGGCACGTTAAATATTCAGAGCGGAGGAATTCTTAATATTTCTGGTGGCTCGCATATCTTCAACGAGCGCAGCACCATGAATGGTACATTTCGTGTAACAGGTAGCAATGCGAGCATCAGTATGAACCAGATTGGCAGTGGGAATGGGACATTTGATTTTGTTTTTGATGCAGTTGGGGTGAGTGGAGTTTACGGAAACTTAAGTTTTCCTTGGCTTAGTATTGGTGCGACTTCAGTGACCGTGGATGGTTCATCCTATACTGGTGGTGTCGCCTCATTTACGCTGTTTGATGGCCATGGAGCTGGAAACACGCCTGACGCGAGTAATTTTACCATTTCTGGTCTGGGTGATGAGGGTGTAGGCTGGACCTTGGATATTACGAACAATCCGAACGGTCCACTCAACGACACTGTTATCTTGAATGTGATTCCCGAACCATCTACCACAATTCTTCTCGGTCTTGGCGGTTTGGCACTCATACTCCGTCGTAAGAAGTAAGGTTAATAAGCTCTGATCAACCCAGGTTCTCTTATGGAGAGACTGGGTTTTTTGTATCCTATTTTTGCCTAAAAGGAGATTGAATAACTTCTAATTTCTAGGTTTTTCAACCGACAGAATCTTGCCGAACAAGGCTGGGCTCTCACCTTTGATTTTGATGCTCAGTTTTCCCTCGGCGCTAATCAAGATTTGGCGAGTGCGGTAGAGCCCCTTCTGGTAATCAAAGGTTTTAGCATCATCCTCGTAGAGACTAAAACTACCTGCCTTTTTTCCATAGTGGCGAACAATGAGATCCTGCCCCTTCGCGGCTTTGCTATTAGGCGGAGCTTTGGCGAACATCGGGACGACGGCGCCCTCTTTGACGAATAGCGGAGTGCGGTTTTTTAGGCCTTCTGCTGTGACCGTGATCTTGGTGTTATTGCCGACAAGTTCGCCTGTGTAGAAGTCATACCAGTTTCCTGCAGGTAGTTGCACGCTGCGTTTTGTGGCATGTTTATTATAAAAGGGGGCCACCATGATACTTGGCCCAAACATGAACTGGTCGTTTTTCTCAATGATTTTGCCTTCGGCATAGGGGTTGGTTTCGCTATCGAGTTTTCCTTTGATGACAACTTTGTTAACACTGTCAAATCCATCTTCTAGGATCATCGCGCGGATCGGTGGGATGCCTTTGTAATGGTATTCAGCAAAGGCGGAGTAAAGGTAGGGGAGGAGTCGCATCCGCAGCTCGATCACTGCACGAATGTCATCGGTCACTTCTGGAAATGCCCATGGTTTGGTTCCGGACGACCAGGCATTCAGGTTGGCCATGGGCGAGAAGCAGGTTGTTTGCATCCGGTTGAGCCATTCGCGGGCATTCTTTGCGCTACGGATTTCAGGTGTCCAAAGGATACCGCAGAGACTTGCGGTCGAGAGGCCGGTGATATACTCCTCGTGGTTGTAGGAATCGGAATAAATGACAAACGGGTATCCCGATGCGGCTCCATTGCTGGCACGAACCAAGCTGTAAGTGCGTGTGTTGTATTTTTTAAACAGATCCTGGTAGAGCATTTTCTGCATCAACAGACCGTAGGTCTGGCGCATGGCTTCCGCTGACGTGCCAGATGGGAAGGTGGCGTGATCCGGCCAAAGCCAGAAGTCATAACCGTCAACTTCATCCACTTTGTAGCCACTGATGCCGATGCTGATGTGGTCTTGGTAATGCTGGTCGGTGATGATTTTGCGAGCTGCTGGGATTGTATAATCGGGCACGACTCCCAGCCAGACCATGTGCGAGCCGGCGAGAGGATACATGTCCTTGTAGATTTTGGCCTTCTGAGAAATGTAAGGGTTTTCCCAGAGATTGAGTCGGACGCCTTGACTGAGCAATGTCTGAGTGAGCTTCTTGGGGTCGGGGAAGCGTTTTTTCTGCCACTCGAAAGTACAGGGATATGACTTGGTCATCCAGCCGGGCTCTAGACCAATCACATCCAATGGGAATCTGTTTTTGGTGAACTCGGCGACTTCTTGTTCGACCTGCTCTGCCGAGTAGTGAGCATGCACACGATTCCAAAACCCGAGCCCCCATAGGGGTGGCAAGGCGCCGCCGCCGGAGTAGAGGTTGTAACGCTGCACCACCTCGAGCATGGAATCGCCTGCAAAGAAAATAACCTCCATACCGGACGCCCTGATGGCAGCCTCCACCGAATCGCCCATGGGTTTTGCCTGCCATGGCCCCGGCTGTGTCTTGACTTCGTCCTCGGGTGGATTGCGATCGACTTCGGGTGGGCGTTGGGTGGCGTCCTTGCGGTTGCTGATTTGGTTGTAGACCTTGAGAAAGCGTGCAGTGTTGAAAAACACGCCGTAGCCACGGGATGAAATGTAAAAGGGCGCGGGTGCGTGGGTGCGCCCACCACCGCGTCCCCAGTGGTCGACATCTAGGCTGAGCACGCGACTTGTCTGGTTGGTTTTGTCAAACTGCAGACCGTATCCATAGAGTTTCTCGTCAGGAGCGCAGGGTATACGGATCATGATACGACCATCTGGGTTGATGATGTATTTGATGTCACCAGTTTTGAACGGGAAATCCTGCTTGCCGAGTGCGTTGATGCTTTCGATGCGTGGCGCTTCTGCAGCAAGATCGGTGTAGCGCAGCTCCTTGGACATATCTCCGAGTGCCGCGATCCATACTCCGTGTGCCGGTTTGTTCCAGTCGCTCACCGGTTTGAGGTTTTTCATGGTAGTCTCATAGATGAGGGTTTTTCTCATCAGTGGTGGAGCTTCACTGTGGCAATTGTTAGAGCAAGCAATCAAGAGGATACAAATAAGCGATTTCATACTTTTTCAAATTAAACAAAGGTAGCTCTGAGAATATCCTATGTTTACAGGATACATATGATCGATTGGCTTAGTAAGCGCCTTGATCAATCATTTAGTCATCAGAATTTGTGTGATGAAGATGGTTATGATTATAGTGCAATGGATCATATCAATCAGAATTTATGCATTGGCTTCAGTCTCCTAAATATAGGGGATGGACGTGGCGCATGATGCGACTGTATGATATACATACAATAATGTGAGAGTAATCAAAATAGCATCAACATGACTTGGGCAACGATATCTCGGCGGTCTACAGAGTTTTTCCACAACTCTACAGGTAGTACGCGCCCTGCTTTCGCTCTGATTGCGACGATTAGTGTGATGGTATTGCTAGTTGTATTAGCAATGGCGATGCTTTCCTTGAGTACACTGGAGCAAAGATCGGCTTTGCGTGATGAGCACATGAAAGATGCTCGGGCAAATGCGCGACTGGCACTCATGATTGCTCTTGGTGAATTACAAATGGCGGCAGGACCTGATCAGCGAGTGACAGCGACGGCTGCCATATTGGGTGATTCAAACAATGGTTACTCAAACGGAACGGTAGCCGTAAATGGGAAAAGACATTGGCTGGGGGTATGGGACACCTCCACTTACAGCCCTGCCAGTCCAAATCTAAAAACCTTTAATAGATGGTTAGTTTCCTCAGCAGACCAATCCACGATCAATACGATATCAGCTGCAAGCATTGATCCAGAGGACAATTATTTAACTATATTCGAAGGGGTGGACCGAGCCTCAGATGTCGTAGTGCCGAAAGTGCAAGTTGGTGTCGATTCTGCCCACAGTTCCTATTACGCCTACTGGGTGGAAGATGAGGGAGTTAAGGCTGACCTTGCCTGGAGTGAAACTCCTGCTTTGGCGACGACAGGGGCAGATCTAAATCGCGCTCAAGAGCGCCGTTTAGCAGCCACACCTGGTGTAGACCATCAAGTGTTTGGTGGTCCCTTTAACAGCGTTCAAATTCAGTATCCCATTAAGCAAGATGGTGGATCAAATGACTACCTTCAAAACCTTCAAAGAGCTTTTAGCTCTGTCGACATGCCACTGGTTGTGGGAGATACGGCTGCTTATAAAGACTGGCTCAAGATCAATCGACACAACATGAGTATGAACATCCGTGGTGTGCTTGCTGATGTTAAGAATGGTGGGCTGAGACGCGATCTCAGCATGGCCTTTGAGATGGATGGTTCAGCAGAATCTGAGAGTGCCTCTTTGTTTAACAGGCAAGAGGGAGAGTTTACAGGTGGTAGTGATGGGCTGTCAGCCTCTCGGGATGCCCCGGGAACCAGTATGAGAGATCGTTATTTATTTAGGGATTTCCCAACTGCTGGAAATCCCTTCTCTAGTGATATTACGGTATCTAAAACTTTTGTTAGGGGGCCTAGCTGGTGGCTTATGCGGGACTATGCGAATCTCTATAAAAGATTGAAAAAATCTGGAAGTGGGTTTGCTTTTAACGCAAGATCCTACTACCCTAACAGGGGGCAGGCCGAAGATCTCTTTGATATACATGCTCACAAGAACAGAGACATCCCGCCCAAGGATATGGTCTTAGGTATCAATAGAGAAACAAGCATCAGCGGAGCCTACTCTTACCGTCCAATCAGAGCTAGCTATGCCCCAGTGTTACTCGGTGTTAACGCGATTTACAGTCTCGCCTACACTGGCAATCAACTCAAACTTGTCGTTGATCCCTTTTTTATTATTTGGAATCCCTATGATGCCAAAATCACGGCACCTGCCTTTGCCGTCACCCTCGAAAATGGATTCATTGGTGGAATACGTTTCAAGATCACAGACGCAGATGGTAAGGTTACCGAGCATGGTAAACCGAGTAGATGGGCTACCCAAGGAACAGATACGTCTTTTACCGATTACGCCGTCAACAGAACTGGCGGTAATGCTAACCTGAGCTACTTGCTCAAAGGGCTGTCTATGGAACCAGGTGAGGTGCTCGTCTATTCTCCACCGCGTGAATCCGCGAGAAGCGCGGATGCTAATGTCACTAATGATGAACTCAAGCTAGGGATTAATTATGGTGCTATTTCCTCGGGTATTTTTTTCAATGAATTCCCTGATAAGACAGGAAAAAACTGGAGAACAATTCCTGTGAACCCTAATGATCCCGATAGTCGGACCCCTAACATTGACCCTGCCAAGCTCGCTCAATGTAGGATAGAGGTCATGTTCAATGTGCTTAGCCAAAATAAATATGCGATTTTGAATTACGTGGAAACTAGTTTACCCACATCTGATAAAACCCCCAGCCAACTCAATACTGAAACTAATTTTGGGAATCAGATTCAAGGCAAGGAATTTCGTATCAACTTGGGCGGCGCCCAGCATGCCAAGAATATTGACCGAGGGAAAAGAGGGTTCAGTCATTCCTATAATTTTGCTGAGCTGGGTGAGTCCAAAAAACCATTCGGAATAAGTTCGATACTCGTGATGTCCACAGATCACAATGCGAATAAAGCATACAATGATTTCAGCAACATCGAAGTATTTTCCCAACTTAATGCCACTGCCACAGTCTCTACAAATGGTGAGGTGTTTCATTACTCTCCGATGAACACCGCAATTTCCATCGTTCCTGCGGATGGACTTAACAACTTAATGAATGAAATCGGTGTGGACTTGAGTGCCTACGGATCTGGTTCAAATGCATTCTATGGTAACAGCTATAGCTTGAGCGAAGGCGATAGTAAATTCCCACTACTCAGCATACCAAAGAACCCAATGATATCACTAATCCAGCTATCAGGGGCGAATATTGGCACTAGGCTTCTTGAGCCCACTCATGCCATTGGTAATTCTTGGGTTCCCCCTTACATTCCGAAAGACTCAATTTACGACAACACCGCGGCGCTTCAATTGAATAGAGCCGCCGCTACACAAACTACGAGTGATACCTCTTGGCTGATCAACGATGCTCTGTTTGATCGGTATTACTTCTCAGGTATTGCTCCAGACTTCGCTATTGGTCCGAGCGGTTATCGCAATAAAGGATCACTGTCGGCAACCCTAACTAAATTCTACAGCACAAACTATAAAACAGCGCAAGCCAACCCTGTTCTACAGCCATACATACCCGATGGGAAAGCCTCTGCCGAGCTGGTTACCGAACTGAGCCCTTCACCATTGAACAGCGACGGGTATAAAAAAATAAGTGCATACAGTCTGATCAAGGGGGCGTTTAATGTTAACTCGACCTCGGTGAGTGCCTGGAGCGCTTTCCTTAGAGGTAACAAAGCCTTGGCTATTAAGTCAAATCAAGGGACGACTGACTCTGGAACTGGCACTCCCTTTCCCTTGAGTAGCTCAACTTCGAATACAAGTTCAAATAATGGATGGGAGAATTTCTCCAGACTCACTGATGATCAGATCGATTTACTTGCCGTGAAGATCGTAGATCAAGTCAAAGCCCGAGGTCCCTTCATGAGTATCTCTGATTTTGTCAATAGACGTATTGCAAGCAATGCATCTGCTTACCAAGGGGCAATTCAAGCGGCAATAGAAGCCGCAAAAATAAACGATATCATCAGAAGTAGCACCTCACAAGCTGTGCCAAATTATAACACATGGACTGATAGATTTCCATTCGCAACATCGGCATACATTGGAAATAGAAACAATGCCACAGGCATTCCCCTAGAGGTCAACCAAGCTAATATCCTCCTACCCATAGCCCCGAAATTGAGTGCGCGATCGGATACTTTTCGGATCCGTGCCTACGGTGAGGTGAGAGATAGCAATGGCAAGATAATAGCAGAAGCTACCTGCGAAGCGGTTGTGCAACGATTGCCAGAATATGTCGACACGCAATCAGATTCGAGCAACAATGAGCCATGGGATGATGATTCTCTAAATTCCACACTCAACACCATCAACAAAACCTATGGTAGAAGGTTTGAAATAAGCAGTTTTAGATGGTTAGTCCAATAAGAAGATACATCGCCAAACCATGACCTCGTTTAGACTCCATCTGTTGCTCATTCTATTTGCCTCGATTTTTTTTGGTGGCATCTCAAATGCTCAAAAGAATACAAAACGTGGTGTTGCTTCCTTCACTGCCATTGCCTTGTCAGGATTACCTTACAAGCAGCTTTATTATAGGAATGGCATAAAGTTCATCGCGATAGAGTTGAAAAACGGGAGGAGGTCAAAACCCTATGCCCTCTCCAGTGCCAAAGTTTTTGAGGTATTCATCGATCACGATGACCCCAAAAATCCATACAAGCTAGTCGGCAAGACCTCACTGGTCCCCGGCACACAAAAGATGCTTTATTTTTTCGGGATGCGTGGAGCAAATAGTAAAAGTAAGCTGCCATTAGCCTTGTATGGAATAGATGACTCCGACAGAGCCTTCCCTGATAGCAGCTACCGTTTTATCAGCTTTATCAGTGCACCGCTGGAGATAGAATTTAACAACAAGCGCTTTATTGTCAAACAGGGTAAGCCGATACTGCGTAAGCTAAGTTTGTCCAAAGAAGGCAAATTTAGTCCGTTTCTCGTCAGAAATAGTAAGGGGGAAATCCTTGGCGGAACCCGACTCTTTAGTCACGCAGCCAATCGTGAGATGGTACTCATTTTCCCTCCTAAGAAGGGGCAAAAACGGTTAGATGTCAGATACTTTTCAGACTAACCGATGCCACGAAGCAATTCGCAAGCGCGATCAAATACTACTGTCATAGATTACTCGATCAATTGACCACTACCTGACAGGAAGGACTGGAACAACACATGCAACATATAACACAATTTCTTACACTGGCATTTTTCGTCGTTTTCTCTAATCTCGTAATCGCGAAAGAAAAACCTAACATCTTGTTCATCTTTGCTGATGACTGGGGGTGGGGGGATCTGGGTTGCCATGGTCATCCTTACGTTAAAACGCCTAACATCGACAAACTGGCCGCAAAGGGGACCGACTTCCAACGATTCACTGTTGCCAGTGGAGTATGCTCACCGAGTCGAGCCGCAGTGATGACTGGGCATTTTCCAGCACGATATAAAATTAACGGACACTTCGCCTGGGTGCCCATTAATGCCAAACGCGGTATGCCGGACTGGTTGAGCCCAAATGCTCCGATGCTCCCGCGTATATTGCAAAAAGCAGGCTATGCCACCGCCCACTTTGGTAAATGGCATCTTTCTAACAACATGATCCCTGACTCACCTCTACCAAGCCAATACGGCTATGATGAATACGGTGCATTCAACTGTGCGGGTGAGCAGATGCCAGTGCACGAGGATGCTCGAAATGCGATCAAGTTTATTGAAAAATGCCATGCTGCGAGAAAGCCGTGGTTCGTCAATCTCTGGATTCACGAGCCACACACGCCATTTCACACCTTGCCTAAATACCGTTGGCGTTTTCGCGACCTTGATGAAGCGGATAATATTTATGCTTCCGTTCTTTCGCACGCCGATGACCGAATCGGGGAAGTGCTCGATTGCTTGGATCGTTTAAAAATCACCAATAATACTCTAGTCATCTTCACCTCCGACAACGGCCCGGCGCGAGCTTCTGGTCCTGCAAAACTAGCGCTCATGCACGACACCGCGACCGGTGCGGGATATGGTATCGGTGGTGCCAAGGGTATCACTGGAGGAAGGAAAGGATACAAAGGTGCGCTATTCGAAGGTGGCATTGGGGTGCCCTTCCTCGCCCGGTGGCCTGGAAAGATTCCCGCAGGAAAAATTGATGATAGTTCGCTGATCTCGGCGGTCGACTTACTGCCTACCTTATGTGCCATTGCAGAAGCGGTGCTACCCGATGGGTATCTACCAGATGGTATTAATCAAGTTGCTACACTCAAAGGAAAACAAAAAACCAAACGTGAACAACCGCTTTTCTGGAAGATGGATGCTGCGTGGCCTGCACGTGAGAGTAAACCAAACCACTGGGTAGCCTACGCCGTGGTTCATCAACAGTGGAAATTGGTCACGAACCGTGATGCTAGTTATGCGGAGTTATATGACATCGTAGCTGACCCCTACGAAAAGAAAGACCTGAAGCAGGGAAATGCTACGGCAGTCGAAGCGATGAAAAAGAAAATCGCAATGTGGCAGGCAACGTTGCCAATTCAGCCAGATAAAAAGTGCTTTTCATCTATGCGAGAGTAATCCACCTCATTGAAAAACCATTATGATCCGCTATTTCCCTCTTCTTATTCTGCTTATATGCATATCATGTAAGCCAAATGATAGTGCCTATGGGGATAATGGGCTTGAACAGTCAACTACCAGAGAACTAGTAAATCGGCGCGATGATATTGATGCCGAACTGGATAGCCTGGCGCGATTAAGCTATCGAGGAGGGGTCGGGAATGTAGGTTATCGCTCCTTAGCTTACGCTACGAGCGCCAAGAATGAATGGATTAGAATTGATTTTTCACAAAGCGAATTAATAGATCAAATTATCTTAATTCCATCTATTTGGAGAGATACTCAAAAAGGGTTTCTTGCAGACGGGTTTCCGAAGCAATTCAAATTACTGGGTGGGCTGAAGGGAGATGAGGATGGGCGTGTGATTGCTAGCTTTGGCTATGACAAGCCCGTAGATGTAGAACGCGTCGCGCCATTGCTAATTAATTGCGACAGCGTTAGATTGGACTGGATTAAGGTTGATGTGACTAGGCTATCAAGACGGGCATGGGATAAGAAATTTATTCTCCAGCTTTCAGAGATCATGGCTTTCAGTGGTTTGAAAAATGTTGCATTACGTCAGGCGGTTACTGTGTCATCACCATTAAGATACGAAGGTGGAGGCAGAGAAAGAGGGTTTCTTGTTGATGGCTTTGTGCCATATGTAATGAATGCATCACAGGGTATACAAAGCCTTGCATATCTGAGTGAGGTGGGAATTGGTGATCAGCCTGAACTTGAGCTGGACTTAGGTGAAAGCTTCCCCGTGTCCGGTATTCATCTGCATACTGTGGATGTTAGTGACACCGTGCCCCAAGTGACCGAAACTAGCTATGCATTACCAAAAAAATTTCGAATAGAGGGTGCGAATCGTGATGATTTTTCTGATGTCGTCACTTTGGTTAATTGGGAGTTGCAGAATGCCTATATGATAGGCCCAAACCTCATGTGGAACACTTCTAATAGTTCACATCGATATATACGCTTGGTAGCGGATAGACCATTTATAAAAATGGATGAGGTGACCATGGGTAGTCAGATCGGATTTGCTGAGATAGAAATCTACTCTAAGGAAAAAAACGTGGCACTTGGTAAGCTGGTTAAGGCATCATTTAATGCAGTAAGCCCTGCGCGATCTATCGAAGCACTGACTGATGGAAGAAATTTATATGGCGATTTACTCGGCCCACGAAGATGGATGAACGAGCTTGCACGTCGCTACGAACTCGATGCTGAGCGACCGCACATACAGGAGGCCTTGGAAAGCCGTTATGAGCAACAGCAAAACCGGCTCGAATCACTCACATGGCTGGCGGTAGTCTTAGCTACTGGTATCATTACCACGATATTGTTAATGCGTATTATGCGTATGCGCCAAATTGGTATGATCCGCGAGCGTCTCGCTGCTGATTTACATGATGAGCTCGGGGCTGATATTCATACGATTGGATTGTTGAGTGATTTAGCGGCTACGACAAAAGATGACCCAGAGCAGTTGAAAACATTACATCGGAGGATTCGCTCTGAGACAGAGAGGTCTGCTATGGCAGTTAGGAATTGTACAAACATGTTAGATGCTGACGGTCTTTACGCCGATTTGAAAGAAGATATGGAGAGGACTTCACGCCGTATTATGGCGAAGCTTGATCATAGCATAAAGATAGAGGGAGAACATTATCTTCGAAATCTTAAAGCACGCACCCGTGTTGATCTTTTTCTCTTTTTCAAAGAATGTTTGATTAATGTTAGTAAGCATGCAAATGCCACTAAATTTAGATCCTATCTTGTAGCAAATGCAAGCCAACTTACTCTTGTTGTCAGTGACAATGGTGTGGGTCTCGATGAGGGCGAAAATGAAATCCCCCTATCACTTACGAGGCGTGCTGGATTTCTTGGTGGTAAAATAAGTTTGGAGAAACCCGAGGAAGGAGGTACGCGTATCAAGCTCCTTGTGCCTACCAAACGCTGGAGCATGATTAGAAAATTTAATATACTATGGGCAAAAAGATAAAAATAATGATTATCGAAGATCATCCTGAATACCGTGAGATTGTCGGTATGACGCTCGGGCGAGAGGGTGACTTGGAGATAGTTAGTGAATTTGGAACGGCCGAGCGTGCATTACGGAGCTTTAACTCAATGCGAGTGCCTGTAATTCCTGATATTGTGCTATTGGACCTTAATCTTCCCGGTATGGATGGTCTCAAAGCGCTGAATATTCTTACCGATGAATTGCCGGAAACAAAGGTGATCATGCTAACCCAGTCAGATGATGAGTCAGATGTACTCAAGGCGATCATGCTAGGTGCTTCTGGATATTTATTGAAGTCCTCTACAGCAAGTCAGTTAGTTGAGGGTATTCGCACGGTTGTAAGTGGTGGGGCATCACTAGATTCCAATATCGCAGGCTACGTCCTTAGTATGCTCAAAAGTAAGCTGCCTAAAGAAGATTTTGATAATTTACTCAGTGCGCGTGAGCATGAAATCCTGATCTTACTTGCCGAAGGGTTGGTGAAAAAAGAAATAGCTAATCAATTAAATATCGGCGTTACGACAGTTGTGACACATGTTAGCAATATTTATATCAAGCTTGATGTCAATAACGCTCCCGCAGCTATTGCGGCAGCCTTTCACAAGGGGATTCTCTCAGTGTAATCAAGAATGATCATAGTTTGTTGAGCTATCGTATAACATGAGATTCGAAGTTGCCTTGTTAATTCTGCATGCCAGTATTTAGCTATGTTTCAAAAATGCATCATTACGTTATCGTCATTCTTAGCAGCATTTGGATCAGTTGATGCGCAAAACAAAGAAGAGGATAGTATCGCGAAAATCACTGAGGCTTTAAGCAAAATTGAGGCGGCTAAACCTAAACAGCAACGTAAGCTATTAATTTTTTCGGTTACCCGAGGCTATCGCCATGCATCTATCGTGACCGGGCAGATTGCGCTGAAACTCATGGGTGAAAAAAAGGGAGTATATGAGGCAGTAATCAGTGACGACTTGGCTAACTTTGAGCCCGAAAAAATTAAGCAGTTCGATGCGATTTGTTTCCTTAACACGACTCAAGAAGTTTTTAGTCCACATAAGGGAGCGATGAAAAAGATGACTGACGCGGAGAAAATTGAGGCCCAAGTGAGAGAGGAGCGTTTGAAAAAGAGCCTGATGGATCACATCAAAAGCGGTAAGGGGTTTGTTGGAATTCATGCGGCGACCGACACATTTTACAAGTGGAAGGAATATGGGGATATGATTGGAGGTTACTTCAATGGCCATCCATGGAATGCTGGGACAAAGGTCAGTATCAAAGTCGAAGATGGCCAAGAGGAGCACGCATGTTGCGCGCACCTCGATGGGGAAAACCTGAATTTCAAGGAGGAAATCTATCAGTTCAAGGCACCTTACGACCCGAAGAAGCTACATATTTTACTACGACTCGATCCCGAGCAGACCGATATGAGTCGCGGTAAAAGAGCCGACAAAGACTACGGCGTCAGTTGGGTCAAAAACCATGGTAAGGGAAGAGTGTTCTACAGTTCACTCGGGCATAACCATCACATCTATATGAACGCGAAAGTGCTTGAGCACTGGTTGCGCGGTATTCAGTGGGTACTTGGTGATACTGAAGTTGAAGTGAAGATTAGTAAGTAACTCTTTGTCATGCAGTCTGTGCTCAGTCGAATTAGTAATTTGTTTTGGCTCTGGACGATCCTTGGTACTGCTTGGGCGTGGTTTTTTCCATCGCATTTCACATGGTTCATCACCGATAGAGTTCCTGCAACAGACATCAAATTGATCAGTCTTGGATTGGGCTTTATTATGCTTGGAATGGGACTGACGTTAAGCGTGGATGATTTTAGGGCGGTGCTCCGCCGACCATGGGTGATCGGTCTGGGCGTTGCCGCGCAGTTTCTTATCATGCCGTTGTTAGGGTGGGCGGTGGCTAGCCTTTTTGATCTGCCTCCTATGCTTAAGCTCGGATTGATTCTGGTGAGTTGTTGCCCAGGGGGCACGGCCTCTAATGTGATTTGTTATCTCGCCCGCGCTAATGTCGCGCTCAGTGTGATGATGACGATGTGTTCGACGCTTGTAGCTATTGTGCTCACTCCGTTGCTGACTAAAATATATGCTAGTGCGATTCTCGAGGTCGATGCTTGGGCGATGTTCCAGAGCATGGTCACGATCGTGCTGCTGCCCGTTATTGGAGGGGTGATGTTGAATCAGTTGTTCGGAAAGAAACTCGACGGGATCAAAAAAATATCACCGATTGTTTCCATTCTTGTCATCGTTTTGATTGTTGGAGGAGTAGTGGGTGCTACTAAGGCTAACATCATCGCCCATGCTGGTGGGTTGCTTGTCGCGATATTTATTTTGCACGCTCTTGGTTTTTTATTAGGATACAGTGCAGGTTGGGTAACTAAGCTGGCAGAGGGTGACCGAAGGACTCTCTCTATTGAGGTCGGCATGCAGAACTCTGGCCTTGGAAGTGCACTGGCAAAGCAACACTTTAGCCTTCTTGCTGCTACTCCTTGTGCCATTTCAGCACTGTATCACTGTTTGATTGGAAGTTTTCTCGCCGCCATGTGGCGTGTTAAGCCTACAATTGATAAAACATAAGATCAAATCAGCCCATAAGAGACAGTTTGTATCTTCGGATCATACAGTTATTTCCTTCGCGAGCGCACCGCTTTAGCGAATTCCTCGAGTATATTCTCGGTGATTGGCCAGCTGACGCACTGGTCGGTGACGGACTGCCCATATGTCATATCACTAAAGTCGCTTTGGAGTTTTTGTGCTCCCTCGATCAGGTTGCTTTCAATCATGACTGAAGTGATGGCGCGGTTACCGCCGGAGATTTGGGCGCACAAGTCCTGAGCCACTTTTGGTTGGTTCTTATAGTCTTTGAGTGAGTTGCCATGGGAGCAATCGACCATGATCGATGCAGCTAGGCCTGCGCTCTCAAGCTGTGAAGTCACATCGGTGATGTCGTCAGCGCCATAATTTGGGCCTTTGGATGAACCGCGTAGAATAATGTGGCAGGCATCATTGCCATTTGTTTGAACAATAGCAGAGACACCTTGCTTGGTGACCGAGAGGAAGTTGTGTTTACCGGCGGATGCTTGGATGGCGTCGAGTGCGATCTGAAGTGATCCGCCTGTACCATTTTTAAAACCAACAGGCATAGAGAGTCCTGATGCGAGCTCGCGGTGGATTTGGCTTTCTGTCGTGCGCGCACCAATAGCGCCCCAGCTGATTAGGTCGGCATAGTATTGCGGAGAAATGGTGTCTAGAAACTCAGTGCCGGCAGGAACACCGATTTCAGCGAGCTCTAAGAGCAATTCTCGTGCGATATGTAGGCCGCGGTTGATATCAAATGAGCCATCTAAATGAGGGTCGTTGATTAGGCCTTTCCAGCCGACTGTCGTGCGCGGTTTTTCAAAATAGACACGCATCACAACATGGAGTTCATCCTCATAGCGCGTGGATAGTTCTTTGAGCCTGCTGGCATATTCGAGAGCTGCGCTGGTGTCGTGAATCGAGCAAGGACCCACAACTACGACCAGTCTGTCGTCTTTAAGTTTGAGGATATTCTCGCAGTGCTTTCTTGCGGTTGCAACTACCTCCGAGGCTTGCTCGGTAATAGGCAAATAATAGGAAAGTATGGCAGGGGAGAGTAGCGGTTTGATTTCGCCGATACGTAAGTCGTCTGTCTGGAATTCAGTCACGGTGTGTTTTTATGTTCTAAATTTGAAAATCCAACTCCAAATGCGTAAATGACATGGGTTGTTGGCTATTACCGCGAACTCCACATCCGAGTTTCACCTTGTTCGTTTGCTTGCCAATATTTCTCGTTGTCTATATCCATACAAGTCAGCCACCCTGAACCGCATGCGTTGGTGTCAATGCAGACTGCGTGGTCAAGGATCAGAGGGTCGCCGGAGCGTTGGGAAGTATGGCCGCAGATCAATTTTTTCCCCGATACGTGTTGTTCCGTATCAAAAATGCGTTTCCACAGAAGGGCTTCTTTAGGTTGTTTATCGAGAGGTAATTTTGGATCGATCCCAGCATGCACAATAATGTGCTGAGCAGTCTCATGGTATAGCTTACATTGCGCCATAAAGCGCCAGTATGAATTGTTAATCTCATCCAGATTTGTGGTGCAGAACGATTCGAGTGTTGTCTCGCCACCGTTAGCCAGCCAGAAATACTGTTCTTGCTCGGAGTTTCTGGCGTTTTCCATCATTTGTTCATGGTTACCTTTCAATGTCACTAGATTGAAGGAATTACGGCATTCTGATAGGAAATCAATGACACCTTTTGAGCTGGGGCCTCGGTCGATATAGTCTCCAAGTGTGACTAATGTATCAGTTTTCTTGGGTGCTACGAATTCGACGAGCGCCTCAAGAGATTTGAGGCAGCCGTGGATATCACCTATAACAAACGTTGGCATGTTTTATTTATTTTCAGGAACCAGTTGTTGGGTGGTTTCCATTTCAGGAGAGGCTAGTTCACTTATCAGCTAGTCGTTTTTAAGGACCTTGATGAATGCATCTTGAGGGATATTGACCTTACCGATAGCTTTCATCTTTGCCTTACCTTTTTTCTGTTTCTCCAGAAGTTTTCGTTTCCTGGAAATGTCTCCGCCGTAGCACTTGGCGGTGACGTTCTTGCGCATGGCCGTGATCGACTCACGGGCGATGATCTTGCCGCCGATGGCTGCTTGGATGGCGACCACAAAAAGCTGCTGTGGAATGACCTCCTTGAGTTTCTTACAGAGGTGGCGGCCGTATGGAGCGGCTTTGTCGATGTGCACGATGGATGAAAAGGCGTCGACGGGTTCGGCGGCAATGAGGATGTCCATTTTGACCAGTTTGCCGGGCTTGTAGCCAGCATGCTCGTAGTCCATCGAGCCATAGCCTCGGGTCATGGACTTCAGTTTGTCATTGAAGTCGATCAAGATTTCGGAAAGAGGAAGCGTGCAGGTGAGCATGACACGGGATTCGTCGATGGTCTCGGTGTTTTCCATCTCGCCGCGTTTTTCCATGACCAGCTTCATCATGTCTCCGATGTAGTCGCCTGGTATCATAATAAATACCCTAACGATAGGTTCTCGGATTTCTTGGATAGCTTGTGACTCGGGGAGCAGGCATGGGTTATCAATGATTACCTCCTCGCCGTTAGTTTGTGTGACTTCGTAAATGACGGACGGGTAGGTAGATATGATGTCCATATTGAACTCTCGTCTGAGACGTTCTTGGATAATCTCCATGTGTAGAAGCCCGAGAAAGCCGCAACGGAAACCAAAGCCGAGAGCGACTGACGACTCTGACTGCCAGGTGAAGGCAGCGTCATTGATCTGAAGCTTACCCATGGCCAACTTGAGCGCTTCAAAATCCGAGGAATCAACCGGATAGATGCCGGAGAAAACCATCGGCTGGATTTCTTTGAAGCCGGGTAGTGGCTCAGGACAGGGATGAGTGGTCTCGGTGATAGTGTCGCCAATTTTCACTTCATCGGCGGATTTCATATTCGCAATAACGTATCCGACATCTCCTGCTCTGAGTTCATCCCGCTTGGTCATACCCGGAGTGAAGACGCCTACTTCCTTGATTTCGTAAGTTTTGGGTGTGTGGAAAAGTTTGATGCGGGTGCCTCGCTTCATGGTGCCAGACATGACACGCACATATGAGACGACGCCACGGAAGGTGTCATAAACGGAGTCAAAGACAGAGGCTCTAAGGAGCTTGTCCTTGTGTTCAACAGGAGGAGGGATGCGCTCGACTACAGCTTCTAGGATGTCTTCGATGCCGATACCGTTTTTTGCTGATGCGGGAATCGCTTCCTCTGCCGGTATGCAGATTATGTCTTCAAGTTGTTTGTGAACCTTGGGTAGGTCAGAACTGGGGAGGTCGATTTTATTGATGACCGGGATGATGGTGAGTTCCTGTTCGTTGGCGAGGTGTAGGTTTGCCATCGTCTGTGCCTCTACTCCTTGAGCTGCATCAACGATAAGCAAGGCGCCCTCACACGCAGCCAGAGAACGAGAAACTTCGTAGGAAAAGTCGACGTGACCCGGGGTGTCCAGCAGGTTGAGCTGGTAGGTTTTTCCGTCTTTTGCTTTATGCAGCATAGTGACGGGGTGAGATTTGATGGTGATACCGCGCTCACGCTCAAGATCCATTGCGTCTAACAATTGATCTTGTTGGTCACGCTCGGCTACCGTTTTGGTAAATTGCATTAATCGATCCGACAATGTTGTTTTGCCGTGATCGATGTGTGCTATTATCGAAAAGTTGCGAGTAAGTTCTGTTGACATACCAATTGCAATCAAGAATTACAAATACTCTTAGCCCTTAATTTCCATCAGCATTTGAGCATTGTTGGGAAACTTCTTCAGGAAGAAAATCAGACGTTCCATGGCCTCCTCTGGTCGATGTCCTGCGAGGCCGCGTCTGATGAGGTTGATTTTGTAAAGTAGGTGTTCCGCCATGATGAGTTCTTCGCGGCGAGTTCCTGATTTAAAGATATCAACAGCTGGGTAGATATACTGTTCGGCGATACGGCGATCGAGAACGAGCTCCATATTTCCCGTACCTTTAAATTCCTGAAAAATCGCTTCGTCGGCACGTGAGTTGGTTTGTATTAGGGCCGTGGCGAGAATGGTGAGAGAGCCTGCATTACGTGTGTTACGCGCTGCTGCAAACAGCCGGCGCGGCATTTCAAGAGCCCCGGCGACAATACCGCCAGACTGGTAGCCACGGTTTTTACCTTTGCCTTTGCCTCGGCTATTGCCTCCGCCCCCTGAGTTGTTGTAGGCGCGAGCGAGGCGGGTGATCGAATCCATGAGAACGAGTACATCTTTTCCTCCCTCGACCAATCGTTTAGCGCGTTCGATACACATTTCGGAGATACGTGTGTGGTTACGATTACCATCGTCATTTGAGCTGGCGTAGATTTCAGCATCTGGCAGCGTGCGGCGAAACTCAGTGACCTCCTCAGGGCGCTCATCGACGAGCAGTATAATTAGGTGAATTGATTCATCATACTTTTCTTGAATGGCTTCTGCCATGTGCAGCAGCAGAGTCGTTTTCCCCGACCGTGGAGGTGAGACAATTAGGCCACGTTGACCACGACCTACTGGGGAGATAATATCCAGCACACGTGTGGTAAAACGTTCTGGTGTGGTTTCAAAAGCAATTCGGCGATCCGGATTGATCGCTTTTAGCTCTTCGAAGTGTGGCAGTTTAAAAGCCTCGCCGGGATCAATGCCATTGATGGTTTTGATCTGTGTTAGCTGCGGGCCACGTGGGCCATCTTGTGAGGTGCCTTGAACCCATACACCGGGGCGAAGGCCATGGCGTCGTATAAAATCAGGTGGCACAAAAACATCCTTTTTGCACTGAGTGTAATTTTTTTCAGGTACGCGTAGAAAACCAAATCCTTTTGGCGCGAGCTCAAGCATTCCGTTCACATCAACAGGCTCGCCGGTCAATACGATTTCTCGCTTAGGTGGCCGCTCGCGTTTATTGTTACGATTGTTTCTACCATTACGGCGGTTGTTGCGAATATTTTTTCGGGGTTGATTATCTTTCTCTTGATCGTTTCCTATGGAGGCCTCGCCTTCGTCTTGCTCAGAAACGCTATTTTCAGTGGCTTCTTCAGCGGGCATTTTTTGGCGTTTTACCGGTCCTAGGCCCTTGACCCGTCCAATGCGAGGCGGCACTTGGTGTGTCTCAGCGGATGCATCTGTTCCGTCTGATGCATCATCGGATGAAATAGAACCAGCGACATTGCCTTCTGAGCTGTCACTTGGTTCTTCAGTTCTTTTCTTTTTTGTAGCAACTTGTGCTCTTTTCTTTTTAGGCGCCTTTTTCTTTGCCGGCTTATCTGTTGCTGCATCGGTGCCAAGTGGGAGCTCGGGGTTGTCAGGGTGATGGTCCTGTGTTGTGGGGTCACTCATAAAAAATAGTGTGTTGTGATAGAGGGTGGCACTTGTGTGCCAACTCAGTTATAGAATTATTCTGTTAGTTTATATATTGAACAAGAGAGTTTATTCCGGTGTGAGAGGAATACGGATTTGTTCCGCGCGACAATAAATTGTCAATTTGGAGAAAGGTTACATCCAAATGGGGCGATCAAGTTCGCAAGCCCGTGGATGTAGGGATTCTCTGAGGCGATCAGTTAAATATAAATTGACCAGATAACTGTTACATCGACCAGATGGGGTTATACTGGGTAATTAGCAGCATCTTGGCAATGCTTTTTTTAGAGTAAGAGGCTACAAGTTGATCATTCCTCGCTGGCTCATATCGACTGCTAAATGTTTGTTTTCCTATGGTAACTGGATGTATTTGTACATCATGCCAAAGTTATGTGGTGGTGTGATCACAAAAACTCTCATAGGATGATATCATCATGGGCGATAGCTGAGACGTTCCATAAGCAAAATCAATACGATGGCTGATCTGGTCTGAACTAATCGGATGCAGTGTTGAACTCTAGACGTAATCCGCGTGGACGCCAGTAAGTGGTGATTCGTTTTTGGAGCTGATTTCGTTCTTTTGTGGGAATGAGTAACTCGACTTGATTGGCCGCTGGCTTGCGTGCATTGATGTTTTGCAAAAACGTGCGTGTGGCGTCACGGCGTTTTGTACCACCATGAAAAAGAGCATGCACGATCAGAAGCGAGCTGCCATACATGCGATAGCTATCCACTGCTTTGCCATTCACGATACGATTTTGCCATGTCTTCGGTGTGAGTGCCATTGTTTCAACCACCCCAGGGAGTGTGAGTAAGTTGTTTTCATGTGCTAGCGCCTGTTTCACCCGATTACGAATGGATTGGAGAATATGATCGAACCGGTATACGCCGAAATCCGTATGAGCGGCTGCAAAGTACTCAGCCACGCCTTCAGAAAACCAAATTGGTAGATATCCGAGGTGACGGTGCATACAGAGATGGACAAATTCATGAACTAACAGATCATAGTCAGCTTTTGGGGGAAGTCTGCTGCCAGCAGTTGGTGGGTGTAAAAATGTATCCGCCCGGAGCATGATGGCTGCTTTTTTGCCGCTGTAGTATCCAGCAGCCCCCTGCACACCGCCAGCTTTGATGAAGCTATCTTCATCGGGGAAAATAAGCACCTTGGCACGACCGCCTGGCGGCATTCCGAGCAGGGGAAGTGGAATACGCGAGATAACTTCAGGCACTGACTCTGCGACGGTAGCGAATTTTTCTAAATGCCGACGACTGAGGGCTATTGGTGAGCGCAGCTCAAAATGACGCGTGTGGTAAATGTATGGTCTTGTTTCGTCGCCACGTTGTAATGTGACGATTTTAGCCTTGGTTTTCGGTTTGTAGATGGTCGGCCAGCGTTTGACTGCGGGTGATTCCTGAGCAGCAACAATCGTAATTGTTAGGAAAAGGATCCCGCTAATTAGGGATTGTCGTCCGAAGAATAGTTGCATCGTCTGAAGCAGTGAGTGGGTTTGAATAACGGGGCATCAGTAGAAAATCACCTGCTGAGTGCAGTCTGCCATCGCATGATTCTATTTGCCCTGAGACAACTGTTATGATGGAGAATCTCTTGGAATCTCGATGGTCAAGACTAGTGCCGGCTTTCAACTCTAGTTGATCTACTCGAAAATAAGGGCAATGCGCTAAGGTATTACCATTGGGTTCATCCATTGGAGGCTCCACATCGTCAAAATCAATGCAGCGCATGGATTGCTCGACGTGAAGATCACGTGGCTTGCCATCTAACCCTACACGGTTCCAATCGAAGATTCGGTAGGTTGTATCCGAGTTCTGCTGAATCTCATAGATCAGTAATCCTGCTCCAATGGCGTGTAGTCTGCCAGAGGGGATGAAGATGGAGTCGCCTTTTTGTGGGGTGATTGCGTGCACGACCTGATCGACGGTGCCGTTAGTAATAGCACTCTGGAAATCTACCCGTGTGACTCCAGCCTTGAGTCCAACATAAAGTTTTGCACCTGGGGAGGCTTCTGCAATATACCACATTTCAGTTTTTGGCTCGCCTCCAACTTGGGCTGCTATCTCTGCGGGCGGGTGTACTTGAATGGATAGGTCGCTGTGGGCATCGAGTATTTTGATGAGCAATGGGAAAGAAGCATCGTTGTCAAATCCTTCACCAAAGATTTCTTCCCGTTTGTCCTGCCAGAGCTTGCCAAGTGTCATGCCTTTGAGGTTGCCGTGGTTGACCACCGATTGTTCATGCGGGCGGTCTGTCATTTCCCACGACTCGCCGTACGGGGTCTCTGGTTTCGGCAGGGAGCGGCCATAAACGTGCTCAAGTTCGCGCCCACCCCAGACGCGATCCATGTAAAGTGGGGAAAAGGTGATAACTTCCATTGATCCAGATCATGTAGCCTATGATGAAATTTTTCCATGAATAAGTCAGAAAAAGTTTCGCATCCTCATATCAGATCGATTAATCACAGATATGGCAAGTTCCGCAAATGCTCCATTCATCTCAGCAACAGAACTCTATCGTGGCTACACGGTAGGCGAGAAACGTATCGAAGTACTGCATGGTATTGATTTGGAAATTTATAAGGGCGAGAAGGTATTTCTCTGTGGCCCCAGCGGTGCGGGTAAGACCACGCTGATGTATATTCTCGCCGGACTTGAGCGGCCAGAGCGTGGTAAGGTTGAGATATCAGGGATGAATCTTTATGCGCTTTCTCGCCGCCGCCAGGCAGCTGTTCGTAACCAGCAAATGGCCTATATCTTCCAAAACTATTACCTGATGCCAGAGCTGACTGCTTTGGAAAATGTAATGGTTCCTGCAATGATCGGGGGAAAGGACCTTGCTGGTAAAGCCCGTCAGTCGCTCGAGCGTGTGGGGCTAGCAAAACGAATCGACCATTTGCCGGCAGAGCTTTCGGGTGGTGAGCAGCAGCGGGTTGCCATTGCCCGTGCACTCGTAAATTCTCCGGAAATTATCTTTGCAGATGAGCCGACTGGCAATCTGGATTCCGACAACGGAGCTCAAGTCATGGACATGCTGATGGGGCTTTCTAGTGAGGATGGTGCCACTTTAGTGGTGGTCACTCACGATGAGAGCTTAGCTGAGCATGGTGACCGAAAGCTTGTCATTATGGACGGGAGAATTGCAGAGGAAGCTGCGATGGCGTAAAAAGGCGTGTTCAATTCCCTTAATTCGTGTTTTAAACACGTCCACATTTGTAATAAATCATGAGTGAAACTAAAAAAATCTGGCTCGACGGAGCGATCGTCGATGAATCTGAGGCAAAGATCTCCGTGTTTGACCACGGCTTGCTGTATGGCGATGGTATTTTTGAGGGTATTCGATTCTACAATGATCGAGTTTTTCGCCTTGAGGAGCACGTCGAGCGTCTTTTTCTCTCCGCGAAGGCAATTCTTTTGAAAATGCCCTGGACCGAGCAGGAGGTCATTGAGATTGTCTGTGATACCATCCGAGCGAATGGTCTTACTGATGGATATGTCAGATTAGTGGTTACCCGAGGAAGTGGTGGTTTGGGTCTAAATCCCTACCTTTGCAAAAAGCCATCCATGTTTTGTATAGCCGCGGCGATCCAGCTTTACCCCGTGGAGTACTATGAGAAAGGTCTTCAACTGGTCACCTGCTCAACTCGCCGTCCAAGTCATGCTACGCTCAGCCCGCAGGTCAAATCATTAAACTACCTAAACAACGTCATGGCAAAAGTCGAGTGTATCAAGGCAGGTGTTATGGAAGGTCTCATGCTCAACGACGAGGGAACAGTAGCTGAGTGTACCGGCGATACTGTTTTCATTGTTAAAAACGGAGTTGTTATTACACCCAAAATTTCAGATGGTGCACTAGATGGCATTACTCGAGCTGTGATCTTTGATCTCTGTGAGCGTATGAATATTGATATCATTGAAGACACAATCACCCGATACGATGTATACACTGCAGACGAGGTCTTTTTAACAGGGACCGCTGCGGAGGTTATCCCGGTAGTCAATATTGACGATCGGGAGATTGCTGATGCCGTCCCGGGTCCAGTCTATAAGCAGTTACTTGAGGGGTTTCGTGAGGAAGCGCAAAATACAGGAACAGCCATCTAACAATAATATTGGGTTGCTTATCATGTTTTACCACTTGCCAGCGCCTTACTAAGTCTGAAAGAATAGCTACATGTCTGTCGAAGGAGCTCTCAGTAAATACCTCGTTAAGCCCGAAGGGAAGTTCACCCTTACTGATCGGGAAACCAATGATAAGTCGCTGTTTGACGGAGAAAAAGAGGATCATGATCCATATCTGGATGAGCTTAGAGAAGAGCTTAAAATCCAGCAGAATCACCTCTATGCTGAGAATAAGAACCGTTTGCTTGTTGTCATTCAGGCCATGGACACCGGCGGTAAAGATGGTACTGTAAAAAGTGTTTTTTCTAAAGTTGATCCTCAGGGTATACATGTCGAGCCTTTCAAAAAACCGAGTGAAGATGATTTGGCACATGATTTTTTATGGCGTGTTCACTCGCAGGTACCTCGCAATGGTCAGATTGTTGTGTTCAACCGCAGCCACTACGAAGACATCATCGCGGTCAGAGTGAAAAAGATCTATCCCAAAGAAATTTGGAAACCGCGATACCAGCACATTATAGACTTTGAGCGTATGCTTGCTGAGGAAGGCACTACCATTATTAAGCTTTTCTTACATATCTCTAAAGATGAGCAGAGGAAGCGCTTGCAAGCGCGTCTCGAGAATGTTGTTAAACACTGGAAATTCAACCCAGACGACCTGAAAGATCGGGCACGCTGGGATAATTTTCAGCAAGTCTATGAAGATGTGATTCGGAAAACCTCCACTGAACACGCACCATGGTATGTCATTCCTGCTGATAGAAAATGGTATCGCAACCTCGTGGTTGCGCGTATCATTGTGGATACGATGAAGGGTCTGGACATGAAATTTCCTATCGCCGACTGGATGGCAGAAGATATTGTTATTGATTAGTTCATGTGAAAATGGCGGCTAGCACCACAGAGATAACCTTGCAAACCAAGGGCAAGGGGACTTATGAGATTACTGATGAGGTCAACCGCGTAGTCGCCGAGTCAGGTGTAACTAACGGCACGGTTACTATTTTTGTCCAGCATACTAGTGCGAGCACAGTGATCATGGAAAATGCTGACCCGAGCGCGCGCACGGACTTGCACGCGTTTTTTGATCATTTGGTACCAGAAGATACTCCCTATTTTGTACATACTTACGAAGGTCCAGATGACATGCCGTCTCACATCCGTATGGCTCTCACTCGAAGCAGTGAGGTAATCCCCATTATTAACGGTCGTGCCACGTTAGGAACTTGGCAAGGGGTGTTTCTCTTTGAACACCGTCATGCCCCGCACACACGTAGTATCAGTTTTGCGGTGGTGGGCGAGTAAGGCGGTGGTGTTTAAAGACAGAACTACAGCATGATGGGCCTTAGGTATTGCGATAAGCGAGATTTCATCACATCATAGGCACTTTAATAGTTGCCGTAGTCTTATTCCATTTGCCTCTTCAACTGGCCAAAACTGATGAGTTTTTTGGCTTTCTCGTCCCATAGTCGGAAGGCGAGGGACCTGAAGCTTCCCCGCAGAGTCATGGGGTCGACCTTGGCAAACATAGGGTCGGAATTGTGGCATCGCTCGAGGTTGTAGTTGGGTATTTTAGCACTGAGGTGATGAATATGGTGGAAGCCGATGTTACCCGAGAACCACTGTAGTACTTTGGGTAATTTATAAAATGAGCTACCCTTTAGTGCGGCGTCTGTGTAGTCCCAGTTCTCACTTTGCTCCCAATATGCGTCCTCATACTGATGTTGCACATAGAACAACCAGAATCCACCGCCGCCTGCTATTGCCATGGCGATGACTTGGCATACCAACCATGGGATAAATCCAAAAATAGTGATTAAGCCCCAAGCGAGAGCGACAATGGCGATGTTCATTACCCATACGGAAACTTTCTCGCGTCGCTTTGCCCTTCTGAAGGGAAGGCGTTGTACACCCACAAAAATAGCCAGTGGCGCGATCGCAAATAATACAAATGGATTACGTGACACACGGTATTTGAATTTCCCCCAGCTACTTGATGCGAGATACTCGTCCACTGTCAGCGTTGGCACATCTCCTACTCCTCGGCGTTCTAGGTTTCCTGTAGTAGCGTGGTGTGTGTTGTGTTCCCACCTCCAGTGATAAAATGGAGTGAAGGTCAGTAGACCGGTAATGAATCCCCATGCAGCGTTCGCTTTTTTTGATTTGAAAAATGAGCCATGACCACAGTCGTGAAAAATAATAAAGACTCTGATGAGAACACTCCCTGCGAGGATAGCTATTGGAACCGTGAGCCACCATGAGACAGAAAGACTCAGATACATGCAATACCACAGCAACGCATATCCTCCGACTGAGTTCAGGATCTGCCATGTTGCGCGCCAACGATTGGGTTTTTGGAATTCTGCCACAAGTGGCTTCCAGCGGTTAATTTCTTTGCGTTGCGCCGCTTTCTTTTCTTTTTGTACGGAATCGTTTTGATTCGTTTTATCGGAAGGAACGCTGTTGTCCTGGTGCTCCGCTAGACGCGGTTCCAGCTTGGTGACGGAATTGGTATTCACAATAGCCATAAAGTTGTGCCACACAGTAATAGCAAATTTACCAGTAGCGACTTTTATCTTACCTGATTATTACGAATTAGATATGTTTAAGCTCTGACGAAGATCATACTGACCTGCCTGTTCATAGATCTTCCAAATGTGTATAGCCAGCTGGATAATTAATCATTGGAACAATAAATATTATCTATGCCTCTGCAATATCCTCTGCAGGGTAAGTCCAGATTTCGCTGAGCGTGGGGTGGTAGTGGGGGACTTTAGCGAGCTGGTTGGCGGTGGCATGGAATGACATAGCCACGACGATTTCGTGAATTATCTCGGTGGCCTCCGGACCGATAACGGAGCCGCCCAGGATTTCCTTGGACTCTGCATCGGCGATGAGTTTAACAAACCCATGTTCAGTGCCGTGTACCATAGACTTGCCATGATCGTTGAAGGGGTAGGTTTCAACGAGTATTTTTAGGCCTTTGGCTGTGGCCTCTAGCTCAGTGATGCCTACGCTAGCGACTTGGGGCTCTGTGAAGATGCCGTAAAGTTTGAGGCGGTAGCTGATTTGCTCGAGGTCAGATTTCCCGTTGATCACCCGGTGGGCATTGCGCGCGGCGATCTCACCCTGTTCGATAGCGATGTGAACAATCTCGTGGGGACTGGCGACATCGCCAGCGCCAAAAATGTTTGGCTGCGAGCTTTGCATCGTGTGGTTCACGGCAATTTTGCCACGGTCTAGCTTAATGCCTGCATTCTCGGCGGCGAGTGTGCCTGAATTCGGTTTTCGGCCTAACGCACATAAAATTTCTGCCGCCTCGACGCTTCGTTGCTCGCCGTTTTGTGTGAAGTGCACGCGCTTGAGGCCATCGGGTGTGAGGGCGACTTTTTCCAACTGCGTGCCGCAAAACACATCAAGATTGCGCGCCTTGAACGCCCCTTGTAAGGTGTCGGCGAGATCGTGATCCATACCGGTCAGGAGATGCTCGCTACGCTGGATGACGGTGACTTTTTTGCCAATGCCATCGTAGTAATGCGCCATTTCCAATGCGATGGCGCCGCCACCTAACACAATAATGGAATTGGGCACGTCCTTGCTGTCGAGCACATCATCACTGGTGAGGTATTTGGCTTCTTCAAGTCCATCGATATTGGCTACGGAAATATTCGAACCGGTGGCAATGATGGTAGATTTTGCAGATAGGGTGATGGTTTCTCGATTATTGCGCAGAGTTATTTCGATAGTATTGGCGTTGATGAACTTCCCAAATCCTCGGATCAGGTCAAATCGACCGTCGTGTAGTTGTTCAGTCCGGTAGTCACGGAACTCGTCAATGAGCTCGCGTTTGCGCTCGATAATGCGGTCGGGGGAAACAGAGCTTTTTTGCACATGAATGCCAAATTGACTCGCCTCTCGAATTGCAAGCGCGCGATTAGCCGTTTCAATCAATGTTTTGCTTGGCATACACCCACGTAAGATGCACAGCCCGCTTAATTCATCTGCACCATCAATAACAACAGTGCGCATGCCTAGCTCATGAGCAGTTCGGGCGGCGGCGTAACCTGCACTGCCGCCTCCTAGGATAGCGATATCGTATGCTGCACCGTGTTGAACCATGTGTTGATTATGAAAAGAATTCGTATTCAAGCAAGTGGTGAATTTTCATGCTGTCAATGAGCATGAATTCAGACTCGGTAAAGGAGCACTTATGAAACTAGGGGAGTTATTTTTGAAGTGATGTATGTTTTCAACTAGAGTGACAGGCTATTAAGAGCCGTATCAGTCTCAGGCGAGTGTATCTGAGGTTGAGAATACAGGGTAAGTTAGCAAAGGCTGCATAGAAAAGAATAACGAGATTCGCGGGGTAGGGGTTCCAAATGATGAATGCGCTAATTAAGATCCATTGTAGCCAATGGGCTAATTCCCCCCGGCGAGTTTCTAATATGAATTCGCGAAGGTAGTCAGGATCTGTGGATTCCAAGCTGCCCTTGGGAAAGCCGTTCATCCATGGTGCAGCGTCAGGGAGGAGGTGTTTCCAGTTACGAATCAAAAAAATTTTTTCGTAAATTGGATGAGGCTTTTGCGGATTTACAGGCAGGGGTTTTTCAAAGCGTGTGGCCTGTAATTGAGTGCAGCCCCATGATAATAAAATATGAGCCACAGGGATACCAACTATGTTGGCAATAATGATCCATGTGTTAGACAGGTCGATCCACATATTAGCTTACTTCACGTCCTTTCCATCGTGATTTTTTGCCAAGCCGACCATTCACGATCGAAGTGAAAAATAGAATTTGATAAAAGATGAGGGTAACAGGGAAAAATAGCGCGTTGATTATTGAGAATGATCCTGCCCAGCGAAAAGCCCACAAACATTGGCTCATGATAATAAAGTAGGACGCTACTGTGAGCCAGTGATACGTTGGAGATGTATAGGGTGTGAGGAGTAACAATAGTGAAACGATACAGAACATCAGGCCGCTAATCCAGACAGATGACCAAAGTAGTGCTTGTGGATCAGCATTTGCTGCGCCGTTGGAGAACCCCTTCTGCCAACTTGACCAGAGTTCGCCAAAACCATTGGGAAACATACGCATATTTACAATACCCTTACCCATGTAACATTCACGTTCGATACCGATCTCTTTCAGTATTGCTGATAGGTGGAAGTTCTCCAATACCTTGTCTTTGACTGCGGCGTGCCCCCCTGACTGCTGGTAATGTTTACGCGAGATCAGCATGCACTGACCGAAGAGCGCTGGGTTCCTCGCATCTTTCAGTTTAAAAGCATTAGAACCTGCCAACATCAATACATTGAAAAATGATGATAGCTGCTCGTATGGTTTTTTAATGCTATGGTAAGGGCATATAGAATATACTTTCTTGGGTTTTTGCGTGAGAGCCCCAAGTATAGATATTGCATTTTTGGAGAGCGAAGTGTCGGCATCCAGGAATAAATACCAGTTTCCCTTTGCGGCATCTACTCCCTGTTGGCAAGCCCATGGCTTACCTTTCCAATCCTGGGGCAAGGGTTTAGCATCGATTACGTGAGCACTGTGATCTTGTGCGATCATTGAAGTATCGTCGCTGGAGCCGTCATTGACCACGATAACCTCCAGTGGGGCGCTGCATTGTGCGTTGATAGAGCTGAGCAAATTACCGATATTTATCTCTTCATTACGCGCCGGAATAATTACTGAGATAGATGATGGTGGTGAAGGCTGGTGACTGTCTAATTTTAGTATTCTAGGTCTACCAAGTACGATCCACAGTGCGGGTGCGCAAAGCAGTGCCAAGCATGGAAAGATAAGTAGAACACCAGTCATTTAAAATAAGATTATGACAGTGGGTGTTGTTTGATAACTCGGTCTGCACAGTTCTGGCCGGAGAGGATCACCATGGGCATGCCGCCACCGGGGTTGGTGCTGCCGCCTGTGAAGTAAAGGTTTTGATACTTGGTGCTAACCTTGGGAGCCTTGAAGCCGTAGTTTTTTTTCCAATCGGTGACGACGCCGTAAATTGAGCCTTGGTTTGAGCGATACATACGTTCGATATCGATAGGAGTGAGTAAGTCCTCAGTTATTATGGAGTCGCGTAAGCCTGTGAGTCCACAGCGCTCCATTTTGTCGATGCAGCGCTCCTTGAGCGCGACGTAGTCGTCATGGGTGATGTTTGAGCCCTCCTCTAGCGGAGGTATATGCGGGAGGATCTTGATGTTATCACAACCATTTGGTGCTTTGCTAGGATCAGTTCTTGTAGGTGCCACAACATAAAGCGTGGGATCCTCTGGCAGCTGTTTTTTATGGAAAACAGTCTGGAAATGCTTATGCTGATTTTCTGAATAGAAAAAGTTATGATGAGCCAGCTGGGGGAATGGTTTATTGGTTCCTATATGCAATACGATACCCGAGCATGCAGGTGCAAATTTGGCCAGTTTTTTGGTAAATGCTTCAGGCTCGTTCAGGAGTTTCTTGTAGGCGGGAATTACCTCCATGTTACTGACGATGATATCGGATGGGTGCACTGTGCCGTCACTGAGACGTATGGCTGTGACTTGTTTGCCGTCCTTTTGGATTTCTTGAACATCAGCATTCAAGTGAACCTCGATTCCCATCTCCTCAATCAGTCTTCCAAGGCCCTTGGCAAGGTTGTACATTCCACCACGCACGTACCATAGACCGTAGTCATATTGAATAATGGGCATGAGGTTCATGTAGCCTGGAGAGTCTAGGGCAGAGGATCCAACGTATTTGATAAAATACTCGAAAATCATTTGCATCTGCGGATCAGATATTCGGTTGTGAATCGACTCTGACATTGTGTTTTTATAATCGATTTTTCCGCCCAGTAATTGGAATTTATAATGTTTGATAAACTCCCAAAGATTATCGAGGCCTTGGGCGAAATATCCGCCATTTACAATTTCATATTGGGCACGACCGTAGTCGAGAAATGCCTGTAGTTCGCGCCAGTGGCTATCGCTGTCACCAGGCAGTTTTTCCAGCTCTTTACGCATAAGATCATCTTCTTGGTAAAGATCGATTGTTGACTTGTTTTCAAAGAAATTTCTCCAATGTGGCGTCACGGCATCGAGCTGCACGTAATCTTCCATTTTCTTGCCAGCACGTTTGAAAAGAGCCTCAAAGAACTGTGGCAGGGTAAATATCGATGGCCCAAGATCGAAGGTGAATCCATCTTTCTCCATGAGATTGAGTTTACCGCCGATCTGGTCATTTTTTTCAAAGATTTGTACGTCGTAGCCTTCAGCTCTCAAAGAGATAGCTGCAGATAAACCGCCAAGGCCTGCGCCGATAACAGATACTTTCTTAGATGACATGCCTATAGTCTTTCCACTGAATAACCCCTTGTCAACGGTGGGGACGTGATTAGTTTAGGTTTCGACAATAATGGATAACAGTAATTCAATAAACAACGTGCTATCACTTCTGAAAAAACAGAAAGAATTTTTTGCCGCTGGTCACACGCGTAGCTGGCTTGCGCGTAAGCATGCCCTCAACCGCCTTGAAAAAGTATTGGTTGAGCGCCGTGATCACGTGATGGAAGCTTTGGCAGAGGATCTCGGGAAACCGGCTGTCGAGGCGTATTTAGCTGAGTATTACTTTCTTTTACAAGAGCTTCGTTTGATTCGTAAAAATCTTAAAAGATGGTTAAAGTCACGCCGTGTTGGTTCGCCTCCGTATTTTCAACCATGCAGTTCTTACGTGCGTAGAGACCCGTATGGTGTGGTTTTTATCATAGCGCCATGGAATTATCCTATTCAGCTTTCACTTAGCCCGTTGATAGCAGCGGTAGCAGCGGGAAATACAGTCATTCTGAAGCCATCTGAAATGGCGACTGCGAGTGAGCGGTTGCTGGTCGATATTATCGCAGCGGTATTTGATCCCGAACATGTAGCGGTAGTCACAGGTGATGCTGCTGCGGTGAGCGACATGTTAGAATGCGATTTTGATTTTGTATTTTTTACTGGCAGCACGCAGGTGGGTAAAATCGTGGCACAAAAGTCGGCGAAACAACTCACACCTCATATTTTAGAGCTTGGCGGGAAGTGTCCGTGTATTGTTGATTCTAGTGCAGATATTAGAGTGGCTGCAAAGCGAATCCTCGCAGGGAAGTTTTTCAATGGTGGACAAACGTGTTTTGCGCCCGATTTTGTGGCTGTATCAGCTGAGGTGAAAGACGAATTGATTTCAGCCATGCAGGAATTACTTAAGGCTGTTCCGTGGAATGCAGAAATGGCACGCATTATTAATGAGAGGCATTTTTGCAGATTGGAGAAGATGCTACCTCAGGATTGTCTTGTTTTTGGTGAAGATGACATTGAGGGATTACGACTTGCTCCGCGTCTAGTTCCCGATGCGCAGTGGGACGATGATTGTATGAAAGAAGAAATCTTTGGGCCAATTTTACCAGTTGTAACATTCAAGGCCGAAGATGACCTGCTTAGTCGTTTGTCTTCTTATGGATCTCCACTTGCGCTTTATATTTTCAGTACCAGCCGTGCCATGCAAAACCTACTGATGCGGGTTATTCCATCAGGTGGGGTATGTATTAATGATACAATGAAACAGGGATCAAACCTGAATATCCCATTTGGCGGTGTGGGCGACAGTGGTTATGGGCGTTATCGTGGTAAAACAGGAGTTGAAGCATTCAGCTTTCAGCGAGCCGTGGTCAATCGACCGACGTGGGCACCAGAAATGTTTGAGCTAATGCCGCCGTATGGGGATAAGATCAAGATGTTGAAGAAGTTTTTGCGTTAAATATCTGAGCACAAAGTTTGTTACGTTCATTGAAGATATGATCGAGTTGCTTTTTGACAAAAAGTGCATGGGTTATGGTGCCAATGACACCGAATGGCATGACATAAGTTACTTGATCAGTCATTTGCACTTTGCCGTCGCGCTCCTCAAAGCTGTGGGTATGGTGCCAAATCTTGTAGGGGCCTACGCGTTGGTCGTCCACAAATGACTTCAGCGCATCAACATGGGTGATTTCTGTCAACCATGTCACCCAGATGAAGGGAGCAACTTTAATTTTGTAACCAATCGTTTGGCCTACATGGATTTTTTTAGATTTGCAGTGGGTGATCTTGAATCCGATGGACTTTGGGGTGAGTCGCTCAAGATTACGTGGTGTCGAAAAAAAATCCCAAGCTTGATCTAGTGTGCAGTTGAGTTCTTGGTTTCTTTCTAAATAATAGATCATTCTGCTGTAAGCTTGCCATACTTCGATGTTGGCGCAAGTTGATGGCACAACTTTTTTGCCTTATTGGCATCTTTGTGACCCTCCTCCTTGAATGTGCATGAGGCGAAATACAGAACAACTTGCCATTCGTTGGTTTGCAGGGAAGAGGGTTTGTTTTCAGCAATAGCTAGTAATTTTTCAAAATCTGTAACGGCTGTTGGGCGTTTACCAAAGCGCTCAGGCATCTTGTAATATCCGATGGCTCGCACCATGCGTATGCGTGGGTTATCTGGAGCATTTTTGACGGCGGCATCCATAAGCTCATTACCCCGTTTTAAATACTTCAGCTTCGTCGGTCCCCAGAAACTTTCTTTGGCACGCAGAGCACATGCGCTGCCGAGATAAACTCTTGCTAGATTATCATCATGGTCAGCCTTGATTTGCGCTTCAAAATTATCAATCTGTGCATCGATATCCTTGGTTTTGCCATCGAGACATTTGTTGTGCCAATTTAGATAAAGTGCTGGTTTGTTCTTGGGTGACTTTTTCGTGGAATGATTCTCTTTGCCGCAGCCTTGCGTGATCAGGCATGTTACGATGAGTGTGGCGAGCCCAAATTTACGGATCATATAACAATCTTATTAGACGGCTGTGTTGAGGAGATCCGTGGCAAAATCTATACGTTTTCTATCCTTGCCATGAGACTCACAAATGAGGTTTGCAGAGATACGGGCGCTCTCGTATATGGTGGGCAGCCCGCTCCCCGGATGTGTGCCGCCCCCTACCAGGTAGATGTTGTCAAAGCCTTTCAGCTTGTTTTGTGGTCGTAGATAGAGCATCTGACTCATGGTATGGGCCAGATTAAAGGTGGCGCCGATGAAAATGTTAGCATCTTCCCAGCTTTGCGGAGTAATGCAACGCTCCTCAACGATATGATCTCGAAGATCTTTCATGCCCGTTTGTTTTTCGATACGGTCTAGTATTTTATCTCGGTATCCTTGTTGGTTTTCTTCCCACGGATGACCGTGGCGATTATTGATTGTCGGGACTAGGATGTAGAGCTGTGAATGACCATCTGGAGCGACTGTAGGATCAGTCACACTTGAATTCCTGATATAGATCGACATGTCATCGGAAACTTTACGTTCGTCTTGAATATCTCGTAAGTTTTGATGGTAATCGTTTGCAAACAGGACGTGATGGTGAGGTTCGTCTTTGTAGATTTTATCCAGTCCGAGATAGAGCATGTAGGTAGAGCATGAATACTTTTTCTTGAGCAAGCTCTCGCGGCTTTCGTTTTTCTTTCCAAAGATGGTTGAGCGAGCATGGGCGTAGTCGGCATTAACAATCAGATCATCACAGTTCATGGTCTCCCCATTCACTAGTTTGACGGTTGCTGCACGATCACCATTGTATTCAATTTCGCTAACCTCTGTGTTGAGCATTAACTTTCCGCCTTCTTCCTCGAATGCCTTCGCCATGCCCGCCGATATGTTAGAGAGGCCGCCTTGTATGTGGTAAATTCCGTGAGCATATTCGATGTAGGAGAGAATACTGAATAGTGCTGGGCAGTTCCAAGGTGACATTCCCAAGTATTTCGCTTGGAAGGTGAATGCTAGCTTGAGCCGCTCATCATCAAAATACTCACCCAGAACATCCATCACCGACTTCGTCGTTGCTACGTATGGAAGCGCCTTGAGCATGTAGGGTTTAAAATAGCTGCCTAGTTTGTGATATGCGCCTTGTAAGCATGGGAATATTGTGCGGAGTTTGGCGGCATGATCCTGCATGAACCGCTCGTAGTTTTTTGATTCTCCGGGAAAAGCAGCTTCGATGTTCTGCTTCATGGTTTCCTGATTGAAGCTGGTTTCAAGAGACACATCACCCCAAGTTAATGTGGTCATGGGATCGAGTTTTACAAATTCCATGTAATCCTCTGGCTTGCGCCCTGTTTCGGCAAAAACTTCATCGAGTGTAAACTTCTGATGGAGAAAAGTTGGCCCTGTATCAAATGTGTAATCACCTGCCTGTATAGGGGCATTTCGGCCGCCAATTACAGCTGCCTTTTCTAGGATGGTTACGTCATAACCACGATGGGCTAGGATCATGCCGCTGGTGAGGCCTCCTGGCCCAGCACCTATAATAATAATCTTTTTCTGCATAAATACTATCCGGCTATCATGCTCGGCGGATGTATGATGACATAGGTTTGGAGAGGCACAACATGAAATGTCTCTAGCTTGCAAAACTCTGGAGATGTAGATGTTTAAATTTTAGTGATGCAGCTAAAATGGGCTAAGTGGCAAATAGGACTAGAGCAAAAAGCAACAGGAAGTGGGGGCGATTTTTTACTGGGGCAGCCTGACTTCTTTATGGGATACAAATATTTAGGAATGTCTACATTATGTGAAGCAAACCAACCTAGAGCGGGACGACCTTAAGGTAAGGTCATAATTATAAGTTAGTTGTGGGTTTTTGAGGAGGCGTACATGAGCTTAAGATCTACGTGAAAAGTCTTGAGATCCATCACTGAGCGAGGTATGAATGAACGTGCAATGCTGGCAAGTTTGCAACTTTGCATGGAATAATTAGTGCTAAACCTAACCATCAACTAGATCTATGTCGCTTACACGTATTCTCATTAGAAGGCTAACAATCGTTTTTGTCGTTTGTTTGACTGGTTGTTCGTATATGCCGCTCGCCAAAATTAACTTCAAATCATCTCAAGAGTTTCTGCCAGCGCCCGCGTCTACTGCTACAATTGCTAGATCTCAAATGCTCTACAAAGACAAGCATGGGATGCCAACCTACACAAACCATGCAGTCCGGACGCGTTACGTCCGAGCTACAGCATATTCCCATATGGAGAACGAACCTGGTGCACATGGGCGCATGAATGCAAGTGGCGGGATTTTAAAATATGGCAAAATCCGCAGTGCAGCAGCCGACTGGGCAGTCTACCCGCTCGGTACGACGTTCAAAATTAAAGGTCTGCCGCACACATATGTGGTTGATGACTATGGCTCGGCTCTGGTGGGCACTAATACCGTTGATATCTTCAAGCCATCTATTGGCAAAATGAAAAAGTGGGGAACGCGTTATGTTGAGATCACTGTGATTCAATGGGGATCTTACAAACGCAGCCTAGCTTTACTTAAGGGGCGCAAACGCTATCGCCATTGTTTCTCCATGTATATGCGCTGCAAGCACAAGATGCGTAACGGCGTGGCCATTAGAGAGCTTCAGAAGCACGGTGCGCTTTGATTTTTTACTGATATATTTTCTACTAGCATGTAGGGATTTTCTTGTGACCAAACAACAGCGAGCAGATTTTATAGTAAAGCGATTGGAGGAGCTCTATCCAGAGACGCCAATCCCGTTGGATCATACAAATTCCTTCACGCTGTTAGTAGCAGTCCTCTTATCTGCCCAGTGTACCGATGTGCGGGTGAATCAGGTTACCCCTGCGTTGTTTGAGCTGGCGACTACTCCCGATGCGATGGCTGAGGTTCCAGTGGAGCGCATCAAAGCGATCATTCGTCCTTGTGGTTTGTCGCCGAGGAAATCTCAAGCGATCTCGGATTTATCCAAAATTCTGCTCGATCAGCACGGCGGCGACGTGCCAGAGGACTGGGCTGCATTGGAGGCGCTTCCGGGGGTAGGGCACAAAACTGCATCGGTCGTTATGGCACAGGCATTTGGTGTTCCTTCTTTTCCTGTGGATACGCACATTCACCGCCTTGCAAAACGCTGGCGACTTGCTCCGGGTAAGAATGTTGTTGAGACTGAGCGCTATTGCAAAAGACTTTTCCCGGAGGGGAAATGGAACAAGTTGCACCTCCAGATTATTTTCTACGGCAGGGAATATTGCTCTGCTCGTGGTTGCGACGGCAAATCGTGTGACATTTGTCACACAGTGAATGTTGCCCGCAGGTAATTATTTCTTTGCGGTATAGGCTTTGGTGAATTCATTGATGACATCGTGAAGTTCCTGGGCATTTGCTGCGTCAGTTGTTTGTTTGCACTTCATCGAGAGCACGATAATTTTATGCACAAGAATGACCTTCTTTAGATATGTATTTCTGTTGCTATCTTGCTCTTCGAGCTTGAGTCGCTGAGCGAGGAAATACTGGCACATTGTGTTCTGTATGGTGGTTGCGTGTTCCTCTTTATTGGTGACCCAGCGCGCGATTTGGTTGGCGTGCTTTGCTGGATTTTTGGAAAGCTCGTTGATCTGTGACATCGCCTTGGCGATAGTCTTTTGGTGTGTTTGCAGATCGGTGAGCACGGTATCATCTGAGTAAATACCGCATGGAACTTGGCAGTGAGCGCTCGCTTGTGGGATAGCGGAATAAGTGAATACGGAGATGGTAGCGACTAGAGAAAGGTAATAATTCATAACGTGATGGAAGCTACCACGTTTCCACCAGGCTGCACGTGAAAAATGCGTCCCATTCACCTAGAGGGATTCCTGCCAGCGGGCTATTTCTGCTATCACATTCTTTACACTAGGGGCGCCAGAGTTGGTTCTGGCTGCAAGTGCAGTTTGTAGGCTGAACACCTTGTTGGCGTCGGCTCCGTAGTGCTCGGAAATCTTGGTGAGATCGAGTTGGTCGAGAGGTGTGCCGGACTCCACACTGGCGGCAACCGCCTGACCGACAAGTTCGTGTGCCTGACGAAATGGAACTCCATTTTTGACCAAGTAGTCTGCGAGGTCCGTTGCTAATAGCATGGGGTCAGACGCGGCAGTCTCGCAGGCTTCAACATTGATCTGCATGTTTGCAATCATTTCTGTATTTACCCGAAGTGCGAGTTTGAGAGTGTCAATGGAATCAAACAGCGGTTCTTTGTCTTCTTGCAGGTCACGGTTGTAAGTGAGTGGCAGTCCCTTCGCGGCGGTGAGTAGTGCTACGAGGTTACCATAGAGTCGACCTGTCTTGCCGCGTGTGAGTTCGCAAACATCTGGGTTTTTTTTCTGCGGCATCAGAGATGATCCTGTGGTGTGCGCATCGGATAGAGTGACAAAACCAAACTCAGAACTGCACCAGAGGATAAGATCTTCTGAAAGCCGGGAGAGGTGGGTGCCAACTAGTGCTATCACAAAGAGAAACTCGGCGATGTAATCGCGGTCAGAGATAGCATCCATGGAATTGGTGCTGACCCGATCAAAGCCTAATTCCTCAGCAATTTGCTGACGATCAAGATTAATCGTAGAACCAGCAAGGGCACCTGATCCAAGCGGGGAAACGTTAAGCCGCTTTTTGCAGTCGGCGAGGCGTGATTTGTCGCGGTCGATCATCTCCACATAAGCGAGGAGGTGATGTCCCACGGTGACGGGCTGACCACGCTGAAGGTGGGTGTAGCCAGGGATGACAGCCGAAGCGTAATCTCCGGCCTGCTTGAGTAGCGAGCGTTGGAGGTCGGTTAGGTGGGCGGTGAGGGTGTCAATTTCCTCACGGCAATAGAGCCGAGTATCGGTAGCGACTTGGTCGTTGCGAGATCGAGCGGTGTGGAGTTTAGCGCCAGCGGCGCCGATTTTTTTGGTCAGTGCCGACTCGATATTCATGTGGATGTCCTCGAGTTCGATGGAAAAATCAAATTCTCCAGCGTCGATCTCTTTTTCAATCTCGCGAAGCCCTTTTTCAATGGCAGCAAACTCCTCATCATTGAGGAGTCCAGCTTTCACCTGAGCCCGTGCATGAGCGATAGATCCAGCGATGTCATGTTTGTACAAGCGCCAGTCATAGGAGATTGATTCTCCATACTGTTGTACGAGGTCGGCGGTGGCTTTTAAAAAACGTCCTTTCCACATACGGGTGTCATACCCTTATTGTGAAGATTTGGAAACCACTGAATACTGGCAATGCACGGAAATTTTCAGTGATTGCATCATTTTTATTCGTGAGGGTGCTGTTTAAGAAGTTCGTCTGGGCTATAGAAACCTTGTTTTCCACGAGTGGCAGCACGGATATCGGCGACTTTTTTGGGTGTGATTACCGATGCTTTGTTGCCGAAAGAGTTTCGCACATATGTGAGCACTGCGGCGACTTCCTTGTCGTTGAGAATTCCTCCGAACTGGGTCATAGGAACCTGTCCGGGGTATTTTTTGCCGAGAACTTCAATTGGGCCATACAGTCCGTTGAGGGTAAGTTTGATGAGTCGATCCTCATTTTGAGTTGACCATTTGGTTCCTGCAACAGGAGGGAACTGAGCTGCTGGGAGGCCTTTTCCATCGGGTTGATGGCAAGTAGCGCAGTGGGCTTCACGGTGATAGACTTCATGACCTAGTTTGTATGCGAGAGCATCAGGGCCTGTGAGGTGCTTGGGAACATTGATTTTTTTCACTGGCTCTTCGATTATGGAATTTTTGAGAGCTGCGAGGGCAAAATCCATCGACCCCTCGATCCAGCTATCGGTGCCAGCGCCTTGTGCGGCGTCGAGTATAGCAAGGCCTGTGTTTTTTGGTAGCCAGGAGGCAGCGGTGATAGCTTCCATGCGCACGCGTCCGTGGCCATCGGTAGCTGATTTTTTCAGAAGCTCAGCGTGGTCTGCAACTTGGTGCGTGTTGTAGCGCACTGCGCGTGTGGCTGCGGAGCGTACTTTGTGATCCTTGGATGCCAGCAGTTGGCGCATGAGAGTCTGGTCGATCTGGTTATGTCCCCAAGTGACCCAGAGGGCTTCGAGCATGTGGTGTTCGTAGTTGGGGTCATTTTTATTGAGGTTTGCTGTCCATTTTTTGATGGCGGCGATGACTTCATCAGTGTTGCGGCCTCTTAGCTCACGGCGAGTTCGATAGCGTGTGCGATCTTCGTAAGCTTTGAGGTTTTCAAGAAGAGTGGTGAGGGATGCACCATCGATTTTGGCGGGTTTGACGAGCGGGCGAGATGGGTAAGTGATGCGATAGATGCGGCCGTGGACGTGGTCGCGTTTTGGATCGCGTGCATTGTGTTGCATGTGCCCGATGAGCACGTTTGACCAGTCGATCACGTAGAGTGAGCCGTCGGGCGCGAACTCAAGATCGACTGGGCGGAAATTACCTTCGGAGGATTTTAGTAGGTCCTGGCGGTAAGATGTTTTGTAGCCTGTGCCATCCTCCTCAATTTTGTGTTGTTTGATACCGAGGAAACCGATGTTGTTACAGAGTAAGAGGTCACCCTGGACTTCATTTGGAAAATGTCGGCTGGAGATGAATTCGATGCCGGATGTTGGTCTAACTGCGTTGGAGGTGATGAGATTTTTGGATGCTACCATACCTTGCCCATAGGTAGATTTGACGGTGCCGGGAGCCATCCAGTTTACGGATGTGCCTGAGGTGTGCAAAAAGAAGTTTTGCCCCCATTTATCAAAAGCTGTCCCCCAAGGGTTTGGAATACGAAGTTGTGCTGTGCGTTCGAGGTGGCGTCGTTTTGGGTTATAGCGGAAGTGTCCGCCGTTGGTGCCGCGATGGGTTCCATACACGCTTTCAATATTTGAGTGAAGAAATACGCCCTCGCCCATGTAGATGGCACCAGATGGATCGGCACAGAATGCAGAAATAGCATGATGGGTATCGTGATCATCAAAGCCACTTATGAGGTATTCCTTGGTGTCGTATTTGTCGTCGCTATTGGTATCGGTGAGCAAAATGAGCGAATCGGCTTGGGAAACATAAACGCCTTCCTTGGCGAGCTCGAATCCTATGACGAGGTGGAGGTCGTCAGCAAAAACTGTACGTTTGTCTGCTTTGCCATCGTTATTAGTATCTTCAAAAATGATTAACTTGTCGGTGGGTTTGGGGTCACCAGGGCGCCAGTGTGGGTAGGAGGGCATACATCCGACCCATAGACGGCCTTTGTTATCGAATGACATCTGCACTGGGTTGGCGAGTTCAGGAAACTGCTTTTCATCGGCAAAGAGTTCGATTTTATATCCCTTTGGCACTGCGAGTTGTTTGAGTGTGTCCTTGCCGCTGAGGTAACGGGTTTGGCCATTTTTATTGGATGGTTTGTAGTTTGTTTCGACTGGCGGGAGTTTGTGTGTTTTGGCGTCTGCTGTGTTGAGATTTGATTTCTTGCCCTCAAGTGCGCGCCAGATGGCATGGTCGCGAATCACGGTCATCTCTGCCAGTTTCTTCAGCTCGTCAGGGTAGTTTTTTGGGCCAAATGGATTGTAGCGCCTACCATAAACATGCACGCCATTTGGAATTTTAAAGAGGTTATGCCAAACAAAGTTTTTTTCCATGACTGCTGCATGAACAAGTTTGCGGTGGGCATTGCTGGTGGTTTTCCCATAGAGGTCATTCGCCAGCTGGCCAGCCAGCCATTGGTAACCTCGATCGGTTAGGAGTAAGCCATCGACCGTGAGTGGTTTTTGTGTGGCATCGAAAATCGCCTTGGATGGCGAGAAGGCATCGATAAAAAGCACACCATTTTGTTCGCAAATATCGCGCATTGCTTTGGTGTAGAGCGATAGTAATCCGTTCTGCTTTTCGCCGTCGGGAGTGTGGTGTGTGGCAGATAAATTTTGAATGGCTGTGGGTGAGATGATAGCTAGCTGCGGAGCATGTTTCCCATTATATTTCTGGCCGAGTGTGTGGACGATGAAAGCACTCAACTCATTTTTGAAGCGCGCAAGCTCGATCTTGCCACGCATGGCGGAATTGAATCCAAAAAATGCAAGTATTGTGTCGGGCTTCAGACGGGTTAGCCACTGGTCGGGCGTTTCAAAGTGGCCTTTAGCTCCAGATGTCCAAGGGCCAGACTTACCAGAAGCATAATTTTGGAAATGTTTCTCAGCGCCGGGGAATGCGAGTTGTTGCGTCCGGCCGGGATGAGGGCGGAATGCTGGTGTGTTGCCCTCGTCCGCGATGTTACGGATGGTGAGTTTGTGCTCTGGGAAACGTAGCTGAAGTTCGGTTTCGAAGTGACCATACTTCATCATGCGGGATGCTAGCCCCGCTCCGATGATGGCAATTCTACCGTTTTTTTTTAAACTAAGTGTGGTAGGTGCCTTGGCCTTGGGCGCGGCGGCACCATTTGTCTTGTCACTTGGAATAAAATCAGCGGGCTTCATTCCTTTTTTGAAGGTATTGAAGCCATAGAACGTAGGTTTGTAAGATGCTGGGATAGTTACATTTGCTTGTTTTGGGATATTGAGTCCTAGTCCCCAGTAGCATGCATTGGTGACAAGGCGACGCAGATTGGCATCGTCTAGGTCACTGGCGGCTCCCATGGTGGTGGTGAAAATCTTGTTGGTCTTGCCTGCAGCATTTTTGTAGCTACGTGTCCATGCCAATGGCTGCATTGGGTTGTTTTTGCTCGCGACTGGATCAGATTTTGGATCGAGTGTTTTGGTGACCTGGCCACGTAATAAAATGGTTACGTCTGCTGGAGGGTTAGTTCCGTATACATCTGATTCAGCAAAAATGGTGCCCACGCCATTGAGGACTGGATTAGCCTTGTTGCTCGGTTCGACAATGCCTCTGCATCCTTCTTTCTTGTGGTGGCCATGGTGGCTCACCCATGTTTCACCAAGTATGTGACGACCAAATCCCTTATGCCAACCGCTCTCTTTGTTGGCGTTGAATGAATATTTAAACCACTTGCTGCTTTTGGGGAACTTAAATGCGTGGGTAGAGGTGCGCAGCGCAACAATGGGTGTGCCGCGCATGAGGGCTTTTTCAAATTTCGCCATGGTGGAGTCATTCCAGTTTCTGAAACGAAGCGACATTAGAATGAGATCAGCGGAATCGAGTGCCTCTGGATGTGACAGGCTCTTCTGATTCTTGGGATCGACTTCACCTTTTTCATTCATGGAGAATAGTACAGTGCATTTGAAGCCATGGTGTTTGGACAGAAGCTGGCCAAGCATGGGGAGTGCTTCCTCGGATCGGTATTCTTCGTCGCCCGACAGCAGAACGATGTGTTTACCTTTGCCTGAGCCATCACCACCATTGAAAACGAGATGATTAGCGGGTTGGTCGGCAGAGGCTGGCTGCAAGGTAAGTGCGGTGATAAACGCGATTGAAAACAGGCTTAGGGAATTTCTTTTCATGAATAGCATAGTCATTGAGTGTATGTCGTAGAGGGGTTATGTGGATCGCACAAATCGGTAATGGTTCATAGCATACGTATAAAACAGCAGATTCTTCCTCCTAATTATAGAGGGTATGTCAGTAACAGGATGGTATATAAAAAATCAGATCACTCGGTCGTTTCCACCATCGATGGGAATCTGTGCTCCGGTGGTCGCTTTGAAGGCCGGACCAGCGACCGTGCTTACCATCAAAGCTATATCGGTCGACTTTATCTCGGTCTTGAGTAGGTTTTTGGTTTTATATTCCTCCACGGTCATGCCGTAGCGTGTTGCCGATTTTTGTAGGGCCTCCTCGGTCCAGATTTCGGTGTCGAATACTGCATCGGGATGGATCGTGTTTACACGAATGCCATCACCTGCGAGTTCTAGAGCGGCGACACGAGCAAGCTGTGTAACACCAGCTTTAGTTACAGAATAAGCGGCAGCTCCGGGGCCAGGGGCTGAGAAGTTGCGTGATCCAATGATAATGATCGATGGAGAGAGGGTGCTTTTTTTAAGATGAGGAATGGAAAAACGGAGAAATCGCTGAGTGGCGGTGAGGTTGATCTTGAGGTGGAGATCCCAGCTGTCACCTAATGATTCTATATACTCGCCAGCTTTAAAAATACCGGCATTGGCAACGATGATATCGAGGCTGCCGTGCTCGTTAACGACGGCGTCAATAGCCGATTGGAGAGCTGCGTCGTCTGTAATGTCACAAACGACTCCTGAGAGGCCAGGTTTGTTAAGGTTTTCTACAACCGCAGGATTGATATCTAAGCCGACTACCGTAGCGCCATCTGCGTGTAGGCGCTCTGCGGTTGCCCGGCCTATACCGCCAGCGGAGCCTGTGATGATAGCTACTTTACCGGCGTGGATTTGATTTGCGTCTGACATGTTATTGAGTGATTAGTTGTTAGGTTGTTATGAGTTAGCTGTTTCGATGCGCTCTCGCATCAGCAAAATGTTGGCGGGAACATCGCCCCCGTCGAAAATGGCACTGCCAGTGACGATGAGATCAGATTGCATGGCGGCGAGTTCACCGACGTTGTCTTTTTTGACAGCTCCGTCGATGGCGAGAATGAGATCGGGTTTTGCTGCGCGTAGCTGGGTGATTCGCTCGGTGACAACATCGAAGTAAGTTTGTTTGCCAGTGTCGGGGCCGATAGAGAGTAAGAATACGACGTCGCAAAGTTCAAGATGAGGGAGTAGTTCCTCGATGGAAGTGGTGGGATAAATACCAGCACTCGAAAGACAACCGGCATCACGAATACTGGTGAGTGTGGCTGCGACGTCATCGCATTGCTCGATCTGCACAGTGATGATATCGGCACCGGAGGCAGCGAAATCAGCGACATGTTTTTCAGGATGAGATGTAAGCAGGTGAACGTCTTTGATGAGATTAGTTTTTAAACCGGCTAGAAACCCCGAACCGACGGAGATTTTTGGCCAGATCGTGCCATCCATGACGTCGAGGTGCAGAAGTTGAACACCAGAGTCCTCGAGGGTTTTGATGTCATTGGCTTGATGCATTATGTCGCCTGTTAGGGTCCCTATGCTGAGCTGAGGGGTTCCGCTAGCGATTTTTTTGAGTCGCTCAAGTTTTTCTGTGTGAGTCATGGTTGGAATCAGAGTTAGGGCGGACTGAAGACCAGTCCGCCCTATCAGTAATTTATAATTAAGCTTCGTTCTTCAATGTGTTGAAGAGGTCAAATCCTTCTGCCGGTGTGGCGTTGTTGTGAACAACGGACTTAACGGCTTTCATCATCGCCAGGGGAGCCTCGGACTGGAAAACGTTACGTCCCATATCGACTCCGGATGCGCCACATTGGATGGCGTTGTAGCAAAGCTCGAGAGCTTCAAGCTCAGGGAGTTTTTTGCCGCCTGCGATTACGACAGGAACTGGGCATGCTGCGACAACGTTTTCGAAGCCCTCGGTGTAATAAGTTTTTACGATGGATGCGCCGTTCTCAGCACAGACACGGGATGCGAGACCGAAGTAACGGGAGTCGCGAGCCATGTCCTTGCCTACAGCAGTGACACCCATCACGGGAATACCATATTTGTTTCCAATATCAACCAGGCGGCTGAAGTTGGCGATGGTGGATGCTTCGGTGTCGGCATCACCGATAGCGAGCATCGCTGCCATGGCTGATACGTTCATGCTGATTGCGTCTTGCTCAGAAATAAGAACGTTGTGGTTCATCTCAGTCAGGATGGTTGTACCTGAGTCTGTGCGTAGGCAGATTGGCTTGGTGTTCTCGGCAGGAATCGAGGTGCGGATCATTCCGCGGCAACCCATCAAGCAGTCTGCTTCTTCGGCGAGAGGTGCGATGTTGAGGTCGATGCGTTCAAGACCGGAAGTTGGTCCCATGAGGAAACCGTGGTCGAAAGCAAGCATCACTGTGCGGCCTGATTCGCGGTTAAAGATACGTGACATGCGGTTCTTGATTCCCCATGAGGCACTATTCATGCCTTTGAGGTAGAAGTTACTGGTGTCGGCGGGTGTGTTGAGACCAAAATTGTCTCCATCTCTGATGTCGTCTAAGTCTGCCATATTGGTAGTTGGTTAGTAGTGTTGTTGGTTGGTTTTTTCTAGTAAGAAATTTTCTTAGTCTTCGATCATGCTGATCAGTTTATTAACGGCATGGTCAACAAATGCGGAGTCCTCGGCTGCGAGGTCGAGGGCTTCCACTTCGACGTGATTAGGTAGTGCATTTTGTAAAGCATCCCAGTAGGCTGCATCAAGGTCCGTGTTGTAGAGTTCACCACCTTTTGCTGAGTAACTCGATACGCCTTTAAGGGGCATGATGAAGGCCGTTTTTTCTGTAGAGCTCTGGAGTCGGTCTCCGATAGTATTGGCAACTTTGGCTTGCTCCTCTGCATTGAGGCGAGGGACAAATACATAGGGCGTGTGCCATGTGATCTGGTGATTTTCCCAGCCATCGGGTATCTTGCTGGGCTCGCTCACAAGAAGTCCAAGGTGTTCTGATCCTCCTGGGCATATGACCTGAGGGAGTCCTAGCTTGCCTGCGACTGTGAGACGATCGGGGCCGGATGCTCTGAGTGCATCAAAGCAGCCATCGGCAATCTCACCCATAGCGTAGTCAAACACAGCCGTAATGATGCCTTCTTTCATCATTTGCTCCATGGCATCGCCTCCAGCACCAATGGCGTGGAAGGTGATTACCTCGTAGCCTGCCTTCTCGAAGAGTTCGATGGCATGCATAGCGCCTTTGGTAAGCACGCCAAGATTGGACATGCCTATCACACCTTTGGCTTCTGACTTTGTGATACACTGCTCAACCTGTGCCATGCCCCAGGCTGATGCTGCGGCGTTGGCGAGGATTTTACGGGAGAAAACGTTAAGTCCAAGGATGTCTGATACAGCGAACATCATAGTGATGTCCTTGATGCCGACAAAGGGGCCAACATCTCCGGATGCTGCTGTTGACAGCATCACCTTGGGAAAGCCGTAGGGGAGGGCTTGTAGAATAGGCGCGCAGGTGGATGTGCCTTGAGTTCCACCGAGGGTGACGACAGCTTGGATTTTTCCAGCGACCTGCAGATCCAGCAGGATCTTGGTTGCGCCAGCAACGATTGAGGGGTTGGCTTTTTCACGGCTGGGGTTGTCGAGGAGTTCTGCAAGCGTGCTGCCGCCAGCTTCGATGACCTCCTCTTTGGAGACATCAGCAGCAATTTCAGAATCGCCCACGACACTCAGATCAATTATGTATGCCCTGCCTCCAAGGCGCTCTATTTCTTTCCGCATGAAGTCGGCTTCGGCGGCTTTGGTGTCGAGAGTGGCTAGGATTGCTACCGTTTTCATTGAGGCAGGAAGTTTGGGGTTTATTTAGAGAACCGTAGCGCGGTGAATTCGTTTGCGGCTGCGGTGACAGCACGTTCGATTGGAAGGCGCTCGGTGGATGATCCGGTCCAGAAGCCGTGACCTGATGTGTTATCGAGGATAAACTGGGCGTCTGGTGGATTCTCCATGGCAGCACCGTGTGCGACGAGAATGACGTCAGGGTGAACCTCGCGGCATTTCTGGTAGGCGTGTTCGGTTTGCTCGGCGGTTTCCTCGATGGTCATGCCGTTGTCGTATCCTTTGATGCCGCCTTTGGTGGTTCCCGCGTGGTAGCAGAAAATGTGTGGTTTGGCTTCAGCGCAGATACGAATGGAGTCCTCTAGGGTGAAAGCGAGACCTATGGAAACCATGTCCATTTCTTCTTTTGCGAGCTTGAGTAGCTCTATTTCATTATCGAGAGTGATACCAGCAGATGTCATCACTCGGTAGATTTCAGAATCGTGATCAACGTAGGAAATGGATGGCCCGATGTTTGAGACGGAGTTGACACCCATATCTTTGCATTCTTGTAGAACCATGCGCATGTCTTTCAGTGGATCGTTGGCATTCAGGCAGGCACAGACGAATGCTTTGCCGTCGAGAGCCGGCATGATGTCCTCGCGGGTGTAGTCGAGAGTTTGTTTATTGGAATCGAGGATCGGCCACATCATTGACATGGTGCCCATGCCGTTGGCACGGAGGCGTGCTCCTGAAAAGGTGTTTATGCAATCTGTGCCAGCTTTTTCTTGGAGTTTAGCGACGAGACCGCTACCTGCGGAGGAAATCATGATGGGTTCGCGGGCGTCGACCTTTTTTTTGAGGTTAGCGAGGATGGTTTCTGTGGAGATGCGTTTGGTAATCATGGATGTTTATTGCTTTGAATCAGAGTCATATGCCATGAATGCGTTTTTGTCTTGAAAATTCAGCGCAAAATTATGAACAAAATGGTCAATTTCTTATTTGGCCTTAAAGCGTGATCGATAAGATGACGGTGGCTCTTTCATGATTCGGGTGAACTCACGTGAGAAATGGCTTTGGTCGGAAAACCCGCAGTTGTAGCTTATCTCGGCAAAGTTTTGTGTAGTTTGTACGATCTTATGACAAGCTTCCTGCACCTTGAGGTGGCGCATGTATTCCTTGGGTGACATTCCGAAGCATGACTTGAACTTACGTTGGAAAGAGCTCAATGAGAGGCTTGCGTTGGTGGCGAGTTTGGTGATGGCAATGTTGTCGCGAAATGATTGGTGCATCAGTTTGAGTGCTGAATTTAGTTCATCTGATTGTTGGAGAGATGCAGTGCTCTGGCTGAAAGGTCGGGTAACACCGATGATGCCACAGATCTTTCCTTGATGATTGTATAGCGGTTTTTTATTTGTTGTTGACCAATCGACAAACCCATTGCCTGTTGGTACTAGTTCTACGCGGTTCAAAATGGGCTTACCCGATTTTAGAATCTTCAAATCGTCTTTGCGAATTGATCTGACAATGTGATCAGGTATAAAGTCCTCATCCATTTTCCCAAGGATTTCAGTCCCATCTCCAACACCGAATAATTGCAGCAGGCGCTTGTTGAAGGCAACGTAGCGAAGATCGCGGTTTTTGACGAAATAGGTGAAGCCTACGAGTTCATCAAAAATAGTGGCAACGTGGTCGCCGATCTTGTTTTCTTGAAAAAAAGCGTCGTCCTGCATGGATTGATTTGAGCAGACGGGTGAGACTGGGTCAACCCGTCAAAAACATCGCAGCAATCTCATTATTGCCCGGCGGGCAAGCATCTAAAAAGTTATTGTTTTGGAAGTCGTTTCCCTTGGAGCCGCGCAGTAATAAGATTCTCGCATCGGCCATGGAGTCTGAGTTTCTCGCAGCAGGCTTCAATTTTCAGACTTTGTTTTTGGGATCTGAATCCATGACGGGTGGCGGCGCAGTCGTTCATGAGTCGGATGTTTTCATCTTCGAATTCCATGACTTTACCACAATCGATGCAAACTAGGTGGTTGTGGGCAGGGCTTTCGACAAAATTGGGATCGTAAGTCTTTTGGTCGTCACCGAGGTCTATCTCATGTAATAGCCCAGCTTCAACAAGCAGGGAGATCGTGCGATAAACGGTGGCGCGAGAGGAGCGCGACTGGGTGCTACGGATGCGTTCCCAGAGTTCGTCCGCATTGAAGTGTTCATCGGATGCAAAAATTGCCTCAACAATGGCATCGCGTTGGGGAGTGTTGCGCAGGCCCTTGCTCTGAATGAACATCTGCATTCGCGCTTTCACTGAGGAATTCATAAGCAGAGCATAACGAATTCAATGAGATGTGGCGAATTAGAAATTTATGCATTGGCATTTTTTTCTGATGAGGGAATATGAATACGTGGAACGTCAATCTATATACCAATTCGCCACTGCACTTGTTATGGTTTTTCTCGGAGCTTGTTCAGCAACTCCTGATGAGTTACTGGACGTTAGGCAATTTCACATGCGAAAAACCAAACCCGCTGATATTAAAAAGGCCCAAATGGTGCGGGGGGAGCAGATGTATTGGCTCAAGGGTGCAGTCAGCATGAACGAGCGCAGGAAGCGTCTTGGCGACTACTACACAGTTGCTTGGCGTGCTGGGGCGTCCCAGCCTACTCGTGTGGTGATGGATTACCAGCAGGCATCGACAGGAGTGAAAGTAAAACGGATGTCGAGTGATCTTCCGTTTGGTGTCTCTGAAGGCAAATTAGAGTTTAAAGTTACAGGCGATTCTTACAACAAAGGTGGCCGTGTACTTGCGTGGCGCATCAGGCTTTTGCAGGGTGATAAAGTTCTCGCGGAAAAGCGTTCCTACCTCTGGCGATAGATTTGAGTTGGCAAGCAAGCTAAATCATGGGACGTATCGGCATGGCACGTTTTAAAGAAAAAGTAGCAGTGGTTACCGGTGCAGGTCGGGGAATTGGTTTAGAGATAGCCAAAGCCATTGTAGCGGAGGGCGGTAAAGTGGCAGTTGTTAGTAGGAGTGCAGGTAGTTGTGGCGGAGCGGCTGACTTGATTAATGCTGAACACGCTGATGCCGCTAAGGCTTATGCTGTTGATGTAGCAGATCATGACGCCGTCCAGGAAATGGGAAAGCAAATCCTTGCTGACTTTGGGGCGGTTAATATTTTGATTAACAATGCTGGTGTCACCCGTGACGGACTTCTCATGCGGATGAAGGATGAAGATTGGGATACTGTTTTAGATACTAACCTTAAAGGTGCTTTTAATACCGTGAAAGCTTTTCAGCGCAGTATGATGAAGGCTGCGGATCCTCGTATTATCAATATTTCATCTGTCATCGGGCTGATCGGAAATGCTGGCCAAGTCAACTATGCTGCAAGTAAGGCCGGACTGATAGGATTTACCAAATCAGTTGCACGTGAGCTTGCAGGACGCAAAGTCACGTGTAATGCAATTGCTCCTGGTTTTATATCCACGGATATGACGGATGAGCTAAATGAGGCGCAAAAAGAGGCAATTGTGGGAAATATTCCACTCAAGGAAATGGGTGCTGTTTCTGATATTGCCGCGCTTACTTTGTTCCTTGCTAGTGCGGAAGCGCGCTACATCACTGGCCAAGTGATTGCCTCTGATGGAGGGATGACGATGTAGATTGCTCAATCGCTGATCGTCATATTTCGCGAACCTAATCCCAAATAGAGATGGAGCTGCTAATCATTCGGCATGCCACGGCTGAGGGCTTTGCGACAGATGATGCATCGCGAGTCCTTACTTCGAAGGGCCACGATCAGTCACGCAGGGTGGGGGAGTTTCTCAAACTAAATGATCTCGTGCCCGATGTTACACTTGCCAGCCCGTATGCACGGGCGTGCGAAACGGCGAAGGTTTTCTGCCAGTCGTCCGGTGCAGATAAGCCAGTCATCGAGCCATGGCTCGCGTGTGGGATGGGGCCAGAAAAGGCGATATCAGAGCTTGCTGCTTACGGGGACTTTGGAAGGGTCGCTATTTGCGGGCACAATCCAGATTTTGCTTGCTTGGCCGGATGGTTGTTAGGAGGTCAGGCTGGATGTATCCATGTGCGTAAGGCATCGATCATTCATTTCTCCAACGTCCGCCCGCCTGCGCAGGGTGGGTATATGGAAATGATGGTTCCCGTCACCGCGATCTGATCGCTTACAAGTGGTAAAAACATCCTGCAGCAATACAGGTCGTGAATTCTTTTTTTTAGAGTGTGTGGTTACTCGAAAAAGCAAATCAATATCATGGATTGTTTTTTCGCAATGTGAGCACTAGATAGTTTCTTACCGCTTTGTTAAAGTAACCATGGTGGTCTTGGCCTCTCTGGGAAACCTGTGATCCAACCCATAAATCCGATGACCTACCTCCATCCAAGTTGAGGGCAGCAAAGGTCTTGAAGTTGCATAATGATCCGGTTGAAAGAGCATTTGCCAGCATATCAAGGCTACACGGCTCTGTAATACCGATCGCCCAATGATGGTGGCCATCCCAAGCAAGAAAACTCCGTCGCCGGCGCTGGGTCTTTGATAGTCCACTCACAGGTTTCATGCCATCTACCAACATGGGGCCTGACTGGAGAAGGTTGTAGGGATTCTTGCTGCTGTCTGCTTTTTGGTATGACTCACGTCGAATGATAGCTGAGCGAGCAGCGGACGATAGGTAAATACCCGTGCCTAGCGACGATTTATTTAAATGCCCACGCCGAGTGCCTGTTTCGATCAGCAAGCCGAGAGGCTTTCCCTCCGGGGTGAAAAATCCACCATTGATGGCGGCTACCCCGCCATAGGTCGCTGCTGCATCCCTCGCCGTAATCCATCGAGACCCTGGGCCATTTGGCTGATCAGCTACTCTCAGGGTCATGTCACGATCATCGTATGCGACCAAGTGCATCCTCACTCCATTGTAATGAATGCTGAAACATTGAGTTTTGATTCGAGCTTGAATGGATGCTGGTAGCTCGACGACTCCAAAGGGAGAGGGGATTTGGGCTGGTGATGCGGTGCCAACAATATCTGTCATTGGGGCACAGGCATTGACAAACAGGGTCAAAAACAACCACGCAGTTTTCATAATCATGATTACCTGACTATTTCGTTGCTGTGGCCAACAGCGTCTGAAAATGGGGAGCTTCGCATTCTTTATCGACGATAGTTGTCTCAATATCCTTGAACTTGGCCTTTTTCATCATGCCAAATAACTCCACTTCGGAAAATCCTAGCCATGTATCGGCATACAATTCACGTGCTTGTTCGTAACTGTGCTGTAATAAATCTAACACAATGACTTTGCCTCCTTTTTTAAGTATTCGGTGCGCTGCGCTAATAGATTTCTGAGGATGTGCAGCATGATGCAGTGCCTGAGAAAAAATGACTAAATCCACTGAGTTGTCATCAATGGGTGGGGCCTCAATATCACCCAGTCGATACTCTAGGTTGCCTAGCCCGTGGTTTTCTGCCAGTTTTTTACCGAACTCTACCATCTTCATTGAATTATCAATCGCGATCACCTGCTTTGCTCGCGGTGCCAACAGCTGCGCCAGCGTGCCTTCACCTGCGCCTAGATCGACGACTACATCGTAGTTGAGGATTTTCAACATGGCCTCGGCAAGTGACTTCCATGAACGACCGGGCACGTAGCTTTTACCAAATTTGCCAGCCAGTTCATCAAAATATGTACGGGTGCGGTCGCGTCTCTTTCTGAGGATATGCTCCAATGTCTGCATATCCGCTTTTACCTCTTGAATTTCTGAGGTCGCTTGGCGAGCTACTTCCATTAAGGCGCCGGATGCGCCGAGCGTGTAGATATTGTTTTTGCCAGACCTAGCACTTGTCACCAGTCCCTCTTGCCTTAGCTGTGATAGCTGGGTGCTGATCCGGCTTTGCCCCATGCCCAAGATTTCCTGAAGCTCTGCGACATTGAGAGATTCAGCTTCCAAGAGAAGCAAAATCCGTATCCGTGTCGGATCGGAGAGTAATTTTAGCGATTTAAGAATTGACGACATGATTATGTGGAGTATCTAGACGCATCAACGTATCTCGATTTATTGATACAATATTTTAATCTTATGAGCAAAACATTTATTTTCTCTTCCGAGTCAGTTACTGAAGGCCATCCAGACAAAGTTTGTGACACGATATCAGACGCTGTTTTGGATGCTTGCCTTGAGCAGGATACTTCCAGCCGCGTCGCATGCGAGACCTTTGTTAAAGACAATGTTGTAGGGCTAGCTGGTGAAATCACTACGAATGCCAAGTTTGATTACGGTACTGTGGTCAAAAACACGCTCAAGGATATTGGGTATGATGAGAATTATGCGGATGGGACCGACTACTCATACACCTGTAAATTCGAGAAAGGAGCGTTTCTCATGAACATGCTTGGTCAGCAATCGCCTGATATCGCTCAGGGAGTGGATGCCGCTGCCGCAAATGACAAGGAAACCGACGAACAGGGAGCAGGCGATCAGGGGATCATGTTCGGATATGCGACCAATGACACTGCCGCCCTCATGCCTGCAGCGATTCATTATTCGCACGTATTAGGTCAGGAAATGACTAAACTGCGTAAAGATCGCGTGCACACCTGGTTGCGGCCCGACTCCAAGACCCAAGTTAGTATCGAATACGTAGATGGTAAACCTAATCGATTCACATCAGTCGTAATTTCCACCATGCACGCCAAGGAAATCAGCACGCCTGAAATACGTGAGTTGCTCAAATGTGACCTCATTGAGAAACATCTCCCCGGTGACCTTCTCACACCAGAGACCGACATTCTCATCAACCCGACCGGGCTGTTCGTCATCGGCGGCCCAGAAGGCGATGCCGGACTAACTGGCAGGAAGATCATCGTTGACACCTATGGTGGCATGGGCCGTCACGGTGGTGGTGCTTTTTCAGGAAAAGATCCGTCTAAGGTTGACCGCTCAGCTGCCTATATGTGCCGATGGGTTGCCAAGAATATTGTCGCAGCAGGGCTTGCTAACGAGTGCGAACTGCAGCTTGCTTACGCGATCGGTCACCCGCACCCAGTCAGTGTGAACGTCAACACTTTTGGTACAGCCGAATTCGATGAAACTAATATCGAGGCAGCCGTTAACGAGGTATTCTCGTTCAAGCCAGCCGACATCATCTCGCAGCTGGACCTTCTGCGACCCATCTACGGCAAGACCACCAACTACGGACACTTTGGGCGTGAAGATGCAGGGCTTCCATGGGAAGAAACCAGTAAAGTCGAAGCGCTGAAAGCAGCTCTTTAAACTCTAAAAACCAATAAAAAACAATGAACACAACATTAGAGAAACCAACAACTGTCGACTATAAGATCGCTGATATCAGCCTCGCCGACTTCGGTCGTAAGGAAATCGACATCGCTGAGCATGAGATGCCGGGTCTGATGCAGACCCGTGCCAAATATGGTCCTGGAAAACCGCTCCAAGGAGTGCGCATCATGGGGTCGCTCCACATGACAATCCAAACAGCTGTGCTCATCGAGACGCTAGTTGATCTCGGGGCCGATGTCCGTTGGGCATCATGTAACATCTTCTCCACCCAAGATCACGCAGCCGCAGCCATCGCTGATTCAGGAGTTCCTGTATTCGCTTGGAAGGGTGAAACCCTCAAGGAGTTCTGGTGGTGCACATGGCAGGCACTGAAGTTCCCCGGAGACAAAGGACCTGAACTCATCGTTGACGATGGTGGCGACGCTACTCTTCTATTGCACAAAGGCTACGAGATGGAAAACGGGTCCGACTGGGTGAACGAGCCAGCTTCGAACGAGGAGGAAGGTGTGATCAAAGATCTTCTCAAGAGTATTGCTCTTGAGCATCCTGGTATTTTCGGTGAGATCCTCAAGGAGTGGAAAGGTGTATCAGAAGAAACCACCACAGGCGTTCACCGGCTTTATGAGATGGCCAACAACGGTAAGCTTCTGGTGCCAGCCATCAACGTGAACGATTCTGTGACAAAGGCAAAATTTGATAATCTCTACGGCTGTCGTGAGTCACTGGTTGATGGTATCAAGCGTGCCACGGATGTGATGATTTCCGGGAAAGTTGCTGTAGTCTGTGGCTACGGCGATGTCGGTAAAGGCTGTGCTCAAGCCCTCCGTGGGCAGGGTGCGCAAGTTGTTGTTACCGAGGTCGATCCTATATGTGCACTGCAGGCGGCCATGGAAGGCTACCGTGTGCTGACTGTAGAAGATACTCTTGGCTGGGGCGATATCTACGTTACCACTACGGGGAACTACGACATCATTCGATTCGAGCATATGGAGAAAATGAAGGATCAAGCGATCGTGTGTAATATTGGCCACTTCGATAATGAGATCCAGATGGCTCAGCTTGACAAAGCTGCGGGTGTCACCAAACTCAACATCAAACCACAGGTGGACAAATATACTTTTCCAACAGGGAACAGCCTCTACATGCTTGCTGAAGGACGTCTCGTAAACCTTGGATGTGCCACGGGGCATCCAAGCTTCGTGATGTCCAATAGCTTTGCCAACCAGACACTCGCTCAGATCGACCTCTGGAAAAACAAGGACAGCTACAAGGCGGGTGAGGTGAAGGTGCTGCCGAAGCACCTGGACGAAGAGGTCGCCCGACTTCACCTCGAGAAAATCGGTTGCAAGCTCACTACGCTGACCCAGGAGCAGGCTGACTATATTAGCGTTCCCGTCGAAGGACCTTTCAAGCCAGATCACTATCGTTATTAAAGATCCGAGATCGAAAGATCGAAGACACAAGACCCTCGGTGCATATCGCAGCGGGGGTTTTTTGGTAGGGCGGATTAGTTTTTGGTAGGGCGGATTGGCTTAATCTGCCGGGATAGACCGAACCGTGGTTCTCACTCAAACCTACCCCCGGCGTAAAATGACGACCAACCACGCGTTAGCGGTTTTTCCTCCAAATGACATCACTTCACGCGGCGGCGGATTGAAGCCAATCCGCCCTGCCGGAAATACCCTGAGGATTATTCGCCCTACTACGGTGCTTGTTCGACCAGCAAACGGGCGAAGAGCTTGCCTCCTGCGCCCAATGTGGAGCGCTTGAGTTTCACCACTACCCTGTCAATGCCGGGAGAGGTTGAATAGTGGTTGTTGGTCTCTGTGATGATGACGTCACTGCCGTCGTGCACGGCAGTTGTCCAGCCAGCAGAGGCTAGGGTTGTTCCGTATTGCACAATCATCGTGGTGTCAGAATGGTCGTTGGCTTCGTCAGCGCGGCGGAAGGTGCAAATCACGTAAGCGGGGTCGGTTGTGTAATCATAGGTCGGCAGCAGGTCCGCAGCCACTGTATTCACGGTTGCCGCACCCAGAGCCCAAGCCATGCCATTGCTTATACCGTCTTCGTTGGTATCATCAGCGAAGGTTTCACCTTCGGACCAAGTTTCATATGGATTTGATATGGTCCCGTTAACCGTGATGGTCGTGTCATCGAGGATCGCGGATGTGGTATTTAAGTTATTACCCAAGGCATCGGTGATGATAGCCGATGCGTTGACCCTTAATTGTAAGGTGCCAACACTAGTTGGTGTCACATCAACCGTAAAGACACCGGCCGAGGGTTCAGAGATATCGCTGATGCTTATCGTTGAACTGCCCGCGTTGCCAAAATCTGCGGTCGTTACAGTGGATGCGTCTATGTCCTCGCTGAAAATCACCGTAAATTGCACGGTGGTATTAGCTGCCACTGGATTTCCTTCATTGTCCGCATCGATGATGTCTGCACTCGCCAGAGTCGGTGCCGTATTGTCCACAGTTATCGTCGTATCGTCTTCAATGGCTGAGCCAGTATCCAATGCATTGCTATCCGTATCTTGTAGATCTGCAGAAGCATTGACTCTGAATTGAAGAGTTCCACCAGTCGTTGGTGTGACCTGGACTGTGAACACACCAGATGTTGGTGAAGTTTCTGTGACGGACCCGATGGTGACAGTGGCCGTGCCAGCGTTTCCAAAGTCCGCAGCTGCAACTGTGGATGCGTCCATGTCTTTGCTGAAGTTCAGGGTATAGGTCACAAGTGTGTTGACGGCAATTGGCACACCGTTCTTATCATCAGCGATATCGATGGGAGCGAGAATGGGTAAGGTGCCCTCTACAAAGATGGTGGTGTCATCTGTGATGTCGAGCAGGAAGGAGGTATCTAATTCGTTACCTTCAATATCCTCAATGACCGATGTTTGCTGGATGCCAAGACGCAGAGTTCCACCACCAGTTGGTGTTACCTGAACAGTGAAAACACCGGATGTTGGGGCTGTCTCTGTGACTGAATCAATCGTTACAGGAGCTCCCGCCTGATTATAAAAATCGGCGGTGCTGATTGTAGAAGCATTGATGTCTTCGCTAAATCTGACCGTGTAAGTCACAGGTGATCCGGGAGCAACTGAACCTCCCACACGGTCATCGGTGATGTCTGTGAGCGTAGGGGGTGAGGTATCATTATCAGGGGTGAAGTCTAGTTCCACGTTATCCCATACCGGTGTATTGCGCCAATTACCGCGGTTCGGGTCCTGTCCTAGTCTTACTTCAAGTTCAGCGCCAGCATACGAAGGATCAAGTGTCCAGACAATGCTATCGGTGAACGACATGTCCTTGCTGCCGTCCGTGTCTCCTATAGTGGAGCCAACAAGAATATCATTAGGAAAGAAGGGATGTTTCACCCATAACTCGGCTTTGTATTCACCAATGCTGGCGGAGCTCGAGATATTGAAGGTTAAAGTGTAGACTCCCGGTTCTGTATCAAGGTAAGTTAGGGTCTTCGTCGCCACGCCATTGGAATAAGTCGAAATGCCCTGTTCGCCGTAGGGGGTTGACCAGGCTTGACCAGTCTCATTGGCAATACGGAAGTAGCCCGGATGGCCTGGGGCGGTCCAGCCAACTGGGTCGGAGCTGCCAGACGGATCGTTCGGGTTTTCAAAACTTTCGTAAAAAATTCTTTCTGCTAAAGCTTGATTGAGCGATAGGGTGAACGCTGCCGCGACCACGCACACCAAGCATGGCAGCGAGTAGGAAATAAATCGGTTCATAGCTTTAAGATGAGTTTGAGTAGTGATTGTTTCTGTTAGGGATCAAAAAATGATACTTAAGGAAGTATGTCCATAATCGGGGCAACTCCCAGACGTCCGCTCGTCGGGTCTTGATGAAAAAATATCAAGGATCTGTATTTCTTATTGGCAGGCCAACGGGTGTCGTAGAATTTTTTCCACTTGTCCTGACGTTGATAAGCGAGTGTAACTTGGCAGATGCCTCCTTTAAGATCGGGGGTAGCCTGAATGAGTTGTCGCTTGCCTGGTTTTAGAACAAATTTTTTGCCACCTATTACTCCTGCAATGTTCAATTTAGATGCGTTAATAAAAAAGTAGCTGCCGCCTGCAAAATTTGCCAAATCCCCGTTAAGAGGAAGAATTTCAAATCCGGCACTATTTTTTTTGCCTTTGCGCATCAATAGAATGATCTGCTTGGAGGCAGAGATGAATTTGGCTTTTCCGTAAACCTCAAAAATCGGCTCACCTTCTGCATTTTGCGTCGTTTTGCCAACCACGATGGAACCAAGTCGGGGCACTTTATAAACCATCGAGAGCTCGTTTCCCGGCGTTTCAATCTCGATTGTTTTCCCCTCACCAATGAGTAACTCGACAGGTTCAGGTTGAATCTGTTTAGGGAATGCCAGGAATTGAATCGATACTTTATCCTGAGCCTCAGCCCCGATGACCAACATGCATGCGATAGAAAACATGATGAGGTGAATGCGATTGTTGTCCATGACCAGATTAAAGAGAGAAAACACAGGAATGAAACTAAATTTCCGATCCATTCAACCAGCTGAACCTCACGATCGTAAATTTACGTCCGAAAGTTTTGTTTGAACTTGAAGTGAGCTGCGATTGCTTGAGGTGTGACTCATCCGAAGGATCAAGATATTCGGGAGTCCTCTGGACAACAGCCTCGCACCATGCACGTGCCTTAATATTGCCATTGGTATCGAGTGAATCACCATAGGTTCGAATTACAAAGGTGTCTCCCCGTGGTGTAAGTTGTGCTGGGAAATTTCTCAGCATATCAGCCTGATCCACATAAGCAGAACTGCCGTATGCGACGGGTCCCTTCATAGCTTCGGGGAATTCTGCAGAAACAAATGAGGTCTCACGATCGGTAAACTTTCGTTTGGCATCACGAAATCCTTTGTTAATGGAAACTTTCGGATCATCTATTGCAGCTTGAAGCGCACCCTTAAGTGAAAGGTCTGAATCGCTATTATCAAGGCGCCTATTGATGAATTCAGATAGAGAAAGGAATGGACCTCGCAGTTTAACTTGCGCCACTATGGCTTCTGAGAGTTCGGTGATTTCCGTATCGGTTAGCTCGCGCCACCCTGACCATTGCTCAGGATCGCTGGGGTCAGACGAACTGTCCTTGTATGACTTGCCATTGGGGAGGGGTCCTCCAGCAACAGGCACGCCCTCGGGATCCACAAAATCAAGAAACACGCCTCCGCCCAGTGAAAAATCTTTGTCGAGATAGGACACCTGTTTTCCTTTTAGGCTTGAGAATAGGGCCTTCCAAGCGGTCACAGAGGTTGAGTTGATATTGAATGGACCTTCCACCATGAGATGACTGGAGACCTTGTCCGCATATCCATTTTTATACTGAGCATAGGAAGCGAGAAGTTTATCCAGCTTCTCTTCGTTCAAATTCAGGTTGTATGGAATGACCCTAGGGTTGGGCAGCGGCTCTTCCTCAAGGAAGAATTTACGTGCCGCCTCTTGTGCTGTCATTTCACCAGAAAAGACTTTTACATCTTTAGGTTTAGGAGTGATGGAAGAAAAGAAGAATTCATCCCAGAGAGCCTTGTTCGCGAGATAGGAATGATCAGCAAATGGTTCCACCGTTTTGCGCGGTCCACCACCTTGATCGGTGTAGTATCGATCCCATGTGTGCAACGCCTTGTCTTTCGGGATGTTGGGGTGGGCGTATGAGTTGCCGATTGCTTGCAGCGTATGAGGTGCGAGTCCATCATAACCAATGGCCGTGACCCGTTGGAAAGATTCTCGATTCCAAGGGTCTCTGAGTCCCCAGTAACCGGGAGCAGCAGCCTCTGTGGCCAAGCTGAATCCACCCAAGTGTGCGTGACTCAATGAGGCGATAGAGATGGGAGGTGTCAGAGGCAAATGCTGCTGCACGTTGTGGGTGGTACCGTTTTCAGCCGTGTATCCACCACCATAATATCCGTGATTTCCCCTAGATATAGAGATTGGGGCATCGAGGAGGTTGTCCAACGGCAAAAAGAACCAGTTCCAGCCGTAGTTGTAGAGCGAGTTAGGGTCAGTGCTGTCGAGTACTACAGGAGCCATTGCTGTCGAGTGAGTAAATGGTCGGCTTGGGAACCTTCGACCTGATCCTCCCAAAATGGGGGCTACGTTTTGCGACTCGTGCGTTTCGGTTGCGGCCTTGATGCTGTAGTAGAAAAAGGACTGAGGCAGGTCATCTCTAGGGTTCAAGGGGGACTGCATTGCGGTGACCAGCTTTTCAGCACTTCTGGCGGGGATTTGGATTTCTCTTGGATTGCGGTTTGAGATGCCGGATCCGGTGTTAGGGAAACCTTGGTAGACAAAGTCGTTCTTATACTGTCCGCCGTTTCTGCTCCGGTTAAAACGACTCTTGATACTAAAGCTGCGATAATGCCACATAACTCCTGGGGCATTTCTTCCGTGTCTGGATTTCTGAGCGAAATCCACTTCAAAGGAGTTGTATGAGCCCCCAAGGATCGAAGCGGAAATGTAGTCGTTATCACTGAAGGTGAGTACGGTTTCCTCTCCACCTCTACTTCCTCCCTGCTTGGTTGATGGTCTGATGAATTTTTCGGGGTTCCAGCCGGGAACCAATTCTAATTCGTCTACAAATTGCTCCCCGTATCTCCCTCCGATACGGCCTCGGAGTGCAAAATCTACATAGTTTGATGCAGTATTGGCATTGGTTCCAGAGGCATACTGCAATGCAAAGACCTTGCTTTCTCCTGGTTGAAATACGGCTGGGTATTTTCCTGAAATAAACAGTGTGTAGAGTTCGCCTTGTTGTCCGCTGGTTACGAATCTGAAATCGCGCTCGTGCTGTTCAGTGGTAGGGCCACCACGGCTAGCAGACTTTTTGAATCTGACTCTCAAAGGAATAGGTGTTTCACGTATCATGATCGATGCGCGGTCAGGATTTCCGGTATTCAGAACCATGGGGACATTGTTAGGGTTCCAAAGTGTGATGGCTGGGGACACACCGATTCTGAGTTTGTATTTGTCCTCATTCGGGTCAGTCGGTATTGGAAAGATGGGTTCCGTGACATAGCTGAGAACCATTTCTATTTTCACCGGTACTGGGTTGCGATACAGGGCAGTGTGCTGGCGGAGATAGTTGCCGTAATCGGATCGGGTCTCACCGTAATCCGCGTTACTCACCATGATACCGTTTGGAAGATGATTGTTAGACGGAGACGAATCACGGGATGAATACTGAATGCCTCCTGCGCCATCTGCTCGATAGCTGTTATAGAGTTGGTAATAGGAGGCAAGGTCTTGGATAGGGACGCTGGCTTGGGCTGTTTTGTTTCCCACGATGCTGTTGACCATATTATCAAAGCTGTAGAGTAAGAAATCCTCACCATCGGATTTTAACGAGGTGGCCCATTGGAATTCCGTGTCTGGTCTGGTGGTGAGGTTATAAACCTCTCCGGGATCGATAGTTCTCTCCAGTATAGTCGAGAGATCACGCTTGAGACCTCCTTCCCGAACATCGGCCAGAACTCCATATGAGGAGGTAGTGATGTCATGAAACTGTGGCATCACTGCATCCGTTATCCCTTCAACCAGTGTTAGTGTTCTGCGCGATGGTAATCCAGATAGGCGTGTTTCATCTTTAAGGTCTTCCAGGCCACTGATAATTGATTTGCCTGGTGAAGCTGGTGCTTGTTGTCGAAACAAACGATCAGCTAGGCTCAGCCTCCTATAGTCCTGATAAGAATCGTCCATGATGTTAGCCTTCTGGCTCTCATCGCCAATCCACCAACCATAGCGCCCAGAAACTTTTTCGGGATCATCTTGATCGGCAACTGAAAGCAGGCGGGCACTGATGTAATCTTTCTTATTGCTGGGATCATTGCCGAGAGCGCCTTCTCCAACGAGTCGGATTGCAGTATCATCGCTGGTTGGGGTACGCATGCCATCGAGAGCAAGGCGGAGGGGTAAAGTAACGAGGGGATTAGCATTTGTATCCAGAAGATCATCCTGATTGAGCGATACCAACCATGATTGGAAATGATCTTTACGATTGGCTTCATAGCTGGGGTGGATTCCTTGCTCGGGATCATCGATCGTCGAGTGCTGGCTTGCTTGATCGTTCCCTGCGGGATCACCATCAGCCCGCCATGAGTCCCAAACACCAGTCCAATGCGGGTGTTTTACACTGCCCTCAGCGAGGATTGCACCATTGGCAGATACCCGTTGGTCGGGGCCCATGGATTTTTGTAATTCTCCAAGCGCGAGCATCAGG
>Ga0315320_10000076_pt1 | contig 74010 bp, 108 predicted proteins | sample M140m21515metaG_FD_203458 | JGI IMG/M metagenome (GOLD analysis project Ga0315320, IMG submission 203458) | Ammonia-oxidizing marine archaeal communities from Monterey Bay, California, United States - M1 40m 21515 | ecosystem: Environmental > Aquatic > Marine > Coastal | place: USA: California... | reverse complement strand
CCAGGTTGACTGGGTATCTGCAAGGGGTAGTGTTTATTCTGGCAATGGAGCGTCATATATAACACTATACTACAAGGAGACTGATAGTGTGAGTAATTATGGTGATGTCTACGTCAGTGGCTACAACGGTGCGGGTGGACTTGGCGATGGTACTAATACAACTAGTGCTTTTGGTCAAAAACCAAGGGTTATGGGGTTAGGGAATACAGCTAAAACAATGTTTAGGTATTTTGCCGAAGCTGGTGGTAGTTGGGACCCAGATACAGATAGTGTTTCTTCTGATGATGGAACTGATGATTTTAGAGACTATTTCCATAATTCAAAATCTAGTACAGATGAATACCATATTCACCAAGTGAAAACAAGTAACGGTGGTGCATCAGCAATCATTAGGAGCAACGATCCAAGTGCAACTAATTCTTTGTCTAGTAATAATAGACTATGGACTACTGGTGGTGGTCATAATGGAAATGGCACTCGTAGTGGTGAGGATACTAGAAATTGGTTACCAGTTGTGAAATGGTCTGATCAACATCAAATAACAATTTCTAGTTGGAATAATGGTGTTTATACTGCTTCTAGCCCTCATGGTCTAGAGACACTTGATATAGTATTCTGTCACAACACAACATTCATTGCTAGATTAGGTGACTTTGATGGTAATAATAAAGATGTAAAGTTTCGTTTGTATAATGCAGACAACTCGGGTATAACAAAAGCTATGTCTAATGCTGATTCTGGAGTATACAAAAATAGTAACTTCCAATCGACTCTATTCCAAAGACTTAAATCTTTGAGGAAGATTAAGAAAGTTGAAAACATTGGTTGGGATATCAATGACCAGAATGGTATAGCATTGGATTATGATGGTGTTGTATGGGGTTGGGGTCATTGGAAGAACTCAGCAGGAACTGGAAACGATGATGGAAGTGAGACTAAGTATGCAAGAAAAGCTGTAAGTATTAATGGTTTCGTGAATAGTGGTATCGAAGATATATGGGGAAGCGATAGTGGTGTTTCATATTGCACAAAAATTGAGGATGTTGGAGGGGGTTCGACTAGAACTGATATATACTCATGCGGCAGTGCAGATAAAGGCACACTTGGTCATGGATCTCTTTCAAGTCAAGAACAATATTTCAAAAAACTATCTTACATTACTGAAGATATCAATCACTCAGTTCATAAAGTTTTCCTCACTGGATCATACACTGCAGCTGATAGCCGTGTTGGTACTGGTGTGTATATAGTAACTCAACCAGTTGACGGTGTAGGTAAAGCTAAATTATGGGTGGGTGGTCATAACACTTATAGTAGTCTTGGCACAGGAGAATATCATAACCAATATACTCCTACATTTTTAGATGTCACTCCACCAGAAGATCCTTTAAAGTTGAGGGAGGTTTCAAAGAATAGCAATACTACGATATTGTTATTTAAAGATGATGAAAATGATTTGGCAGGAAGAGTTTACGCATCTGGATATGGTGGGACATACAATATTTATCAAACGATTGCAAGCAATAATCCTTATAGGTTCACCCCAGTTGATCGAAATCTTTCAGTGTAAAAATACTTATAAATAAAACAACATGGCTTCAACACCAACAAAAATAATCTTAAAGCACTCAACGATAGTAGGAGCTGAACCACATCCAGACTCTCTTGATTTTGGAGAGATTGCTCTTAACATTAGAGATGGTAGAATATTCTACACGAACCAACTTGGCGATATAGTTTCACATCCATTAGATCCAACTGCAGCTCTAAATGATGCCATATCACAAGACCCGAACAATCTGATAATCTCTGATGCCCGTATTGATCAGAATGGTCATTTGGTCTTCGATTACAGTAATGGTGAAACTACAGATTTTGGAAATATAGTAGGAGCAACTGGAACTGGATTTAGTGTATCTGGAACTGTGGATTATGCAGATGAACTTCCTACTCAAGTTTCCAGTCCACCACTACCAAACATTCACCAAGTGACTGGAACTGTATATGCTGTATTAATCGGAGATACGAATGGTGGTTCTTCTTATGCTTCTACTCATGTTTTTGTTTATAGTTCTGATTCTGATTCTTGGACAGATCTTGGAGAACTTGTTGGTGCAGATGGTCCCGTTGGGCCTGATGGAGCAACTGGTCCCGCAGGATTAACTGGGCCTATAGGGATTGATGGAGCAACTGGAGCAACTGGTCCCGCAGGATTAACTGGGCCTAGAGGGCCTGATGGAGCAACTGGAGCAACTGGTCCCGCGTTCTTCCAACAGATTGTTGATATTACTAGTGATATCACATTAAGTTCACTTCTTCATGACCAGAAAACTTTAAAAGTCACTGGTTCAGATGTCACTATTAGTATACCAACTGGAATTAGTTCTGGGTTCAAGTGTGATGTCATACAAGCAACAGATGATAAAGTTAAATTAGATGCAGATTCGTCATTAAGTGGTGGTGCTAGGAATAAAACAAACACAATGTCTACGCAAAAAGGTGAACCCTTTTATACTACTGGAATAAACTCAGTTGCTACCATCTGTTATATTAGTACGAGTGATGTCGTAATAGAAGGTGATGTTGCTTGGGAAAACAGCATGACAGATACAGTTGTTCTGACCACTCCAGAATACACAACTACTGTTAAAGATCCAAATACTCTTTATATAATAGTCGATTAAATGAATCTAAACACTGTCGATAACCTTAGATTTGGTAGTAACCAAGTTAGTAGAGCTTACTTGGGTAATAACTTAGTTTGGGACAGAACTGGAGGGATAGATCCTTCTTTAAACCCAGCATGGGTCTTTTATGCAGAGGTTGGTGATACTCTTGACATATCCTTAATAACGAATCAAGCTACTGATGTTGAATTTTTTGTTCAGGGTTATGGATTGGAGTCTTCTTATCAATTAGGGAATAACGCAACAACTGTATCTCACACTTTCCAAAACACTGGTTTATCTTATTTGAAGTTCTCTAGCGATTCTGTTACAAGTTGGGATTGTGTCAAAACCTCCAAAGCTTTTGGAGGGACACTTTATCTTTCAAAAATACCCAACGTTAGTTTTTTCCAACATTCGGGACACTTCACCAAAATAATCGAACATCAATCTTTAGAGGAAATTTATGAATATAAAGATTCTCTTAATTTACAAGATATAATTAGACCAGAAATTTCTTCTTGGGATTCTAATTCTTTCGACATATCATACAATTCTTACGCGGGTCAAATTCACTCCAAAATTGGAGTTTCTGATAGTATGGTCGATTATTTTGTTTCTTACAATAAACTTTCTGGAATTATAGAAGATTTAGATGACTCATCATTTAATAATTTAAAGAATTACTGGATAGATAACAACCAAATATCTGGAAAAGCCCCAGATGTTTTTGAGTTGGGTAAAACAAGATCAGAACGTGATACTGAATTAGCTTTTTATAATAATTCTTTTGCTGGTGTTTCAGCTAAATTTGGTTTTAACGACAATATTAAGATTTTTGATATAAGTGGTAACTCAATCGACAGGAAAGGGTTAGATAAAATATTAATAGCTGCGAATGGACTTTATTCTGATCTAGATGATGTCACTGTTTCTCATGGAAACTATAGAATTACTACAAAGTTTACAGATATACTATATGCAAACAATTCTAGTGATCCCGCTACTGGTCTAGGGAGTGTCGCATATGATTATTCAATTTCTAAATACGAAGTTACGCAGGATCAGTTCGATATAGCATTGTCTAGTGACCCCAACATAGCCAGTGGTTTCTATGCGCCTGGAACTCCTCTATTTCCAGAAAAACCAGCAGTCTTCACTTTCAACGAAGCAGCTAAGTATGCAAATTGGTTGACTACTGGAAATGCTCTTGAAGGAGCATATCAGTTTAGTGACTTAAACACACTAGTGACTATAGATAGAGATTATGCTTTACAGCAATATGAAGTTGTTTATGTTATACCAAATCACGATGAATGGTACAAAGCCGCCTATTTTAAACCAGGGGGTTGGGAGTTATATACAACTGGTAGTTCCACTCCGATAGCATCAGTAGATGCTAACTACAATAGTTCTGATACTTGGAATGTTGGGAGTGGATCAGTGGAAAACAATGGAACTTACGATATGGCTGGAAACCTTTACGAATGGTTGGAGGAAGAAATTCTTCGTGGGGGTGCGCATAGTACAGACAACAATTATCCACAACCACCAAACCAAAATGAAATACAACTTGAGACTATAAAATCAACTGGTGGTTATATACAAATTGGTGTAGGTGGCTTCAATTATTCTACTCTCAGAGTTGCCGCTCTAAGTTTAAAGTATGACAACAGAACCAACAAAGTCAATGCAAATCCAGTCATGGGATCCCGTATAGATTTAAGAAATAATGATCCCTTGGGCCCAACTGGTGGCTCAAGCAATCCAGATTATATGAACTTGGTGAGCAAGGGTTGGACAGTTTACATCTAATTATGCCTCTAATTCGAATAGATAACCCAGTCGGGGAATCTCCACATATGAAGTGGTGGTTTGTTTATGATTCCAAATCCAAAACTATAATCACCAATATAGAGTATTGTGAGGATTCTTGTTATGTTGGGAGCAAATTCACTTTAGTTATGTTTGATAATAAAAAAGAAGCTGAAGATTATATAGAAAATAATAACTTAGTTTATCTGTGTCACACTGATGTATCATAAGTCATAATTGGTTTTATTTTATAAATAAAAGTATGTCAACTCACATAGATTTATATGCAGATAAAGGTAGTACCTTTTCTGTAGTAGTTAATGTTAAAAACAAGGATGACTCTCCATTTGATTGTTCTGGTTATAGTGCTAGAAGTCAAGTTAGGAAGAGTTACAACTCCGATTATGGCATTGATCTTACTTGTAACTTCTTGAATCAGAGTGAAGGTGAAATAAGTATATCTCTGGAATCTACTGATACACGCAAAATGAAAGCGGGTAGATATTACTATGACGTTGAACTTTTCACTAGTGTTGATGGTATTGTTACTAGAATACTAGAAGGTCAATTCGAAGTAAACGAAAGGGTTACGAGTGAGTCGAGCAACCCGTCACTTGATTGAGATTGGGTCACCTAATACAAGTATATTAATATTGCTATATAATATACAATGAAGACAATCGATTATATATGTGGTCTACCAAGAGCAGGTTCTACACTCCTAGCTAACATTCTGGCTCAAAATCCTGACATTCACACAACACCTACTAGTGGTTGTCATGATGTTCTTTTTGGTATAAAGAATAATTGGGATAAACTCATTGAGCATAGAGCGAGCAAGGATCTATCTGATAAGAAGAATCTCAAGAGAGTGTTATCAGCTTCACTTAATTCCTATCACAATACAGAAAGACCTATCATTATTGATAAAGGCCGTGGATGGACTTCTATGTTAGAGATGCTAGAGTTCATTACTGACGAGAAAGCAAAAGTTTTAGTTCCAGTTAGAAGCATTCCACAAATACTTTCTAGCTTAGAAAAGCTACACCGTAAGCAGGTTGCAACAGGGCAACAAGATGGCGAATATGTTGCGAGTCAAACTGTGCAAGGAAGAACAGACCAACAGTTGCAAAATAGCAGTGTGTTAGGTCTGGCTTATGACAGGCTAAAGGATGCATATCATCGTGGTTATGGTGATCGCCTTCATCTAGTAGAGTTCGAATCACTAACACATGATCCAGAAAAGACGATGCAAGGAGTTTATGACTTCTTAGGTATTAAACATTTCACACACGATTTTAAATCAGTAGCTCAATACACTCACGAGGATGACTCGGTTCATGGGGGTATGGATCTACACACTATCCGTCAAGAAGTTAAGCCCGTTAGGGATGACTCTATCGAGATTCTAGGAAAAGAACTCGTTGATAAATTCTCAGGTTCCGAGTTTTGGAGAACCAAGTAATCCAGTAGAGCGTCTGCATTATATTAAACCTAATAGCTCAACCTAAACAATAAATAAACAAACAATGTCTATCCTAAATAAAACAACACCCCCTGCTCAACCAGCAGATGAAACCCGTCGTGCCTCCCGTGTAATTAACATAGCTAACAGATCAACTGAACAGCTGATTCGAAGTGTAAATCAAGGGTTAGACGCTATTTGGAATGCACCTGACCCAGCCGCTGTACTTACTGCGCTTGGAACTGATGCCGAAGCAGCTTTTGCTCTTAACTCTGCGACTATCGCTTTCCTAGTAGAGCAACTGTCTGGTGGAGATTACCAATCAGACCTAGATGAAATCCTCGCTAAAGTTGCAGCTATTCCAGCTCACACTATAGCTGATGATGGATCAGTTAGTATTGATTAACTGATTTTACAAGTCAAACACCTCTGCATTCTGATAATGACTCAGAATGCAGATTTTGCAATTTAATTGTAGAACAGAAATCCATAAACATGTTGATATTGCTTTCTTTGTATGATTAATAGAGTAAATTTTTTAAGTATTTGTGTAATATTTTTAATATCGTTTTCTTATAAATAATAACATCATAAACCACCCTGTTTAAAATGTCTAATGATAAACTCTCTCATACTCAAGATCAAGAAATTAAAAGGTTAATAGAACAAACAATAGCAGTTTTACACAAACAATCCGAAGATCAAAATATAAAAATAAGGAAACCACAAACTGCCCAAGGGTGGGTTCTTGTTATTGGTGGTATTGCTTCAACTGTAGCATTTTTCGTTTCATCAATCGTGTATTTAAATGAAATTTCTAATCATTCTTCAAGTGGAAGTCATAAGGAGACTGTGGATTTGTTGGCAAAAGTGAATGATAAGATTGACAAACACTCTGATGACAAAACTGTACACTTCACTGAAAACGACTTGAAGGTGATAATGGCAGAGCAAAATTCGATTATAGTCAAAGACGTTAACCAGCTAAAACAAGATACCAAGGTTATACAGAGATCTTTGGATTTTTTGGTGAACAAGGCAGTCGAAAACTCAGATTAAATGCTTAGTAAATTAGAAAAAATAGCTCACATGCAGGCAATTGCGATATCCTTCCCAATTTGTATCATGAGCTTATTGGTGATCGTTAAGTGCTGGAAGTCTTTTCATGCTATAGTGAAAAAACCAAAAGTAGCACTCAAGACTTCGATGGGATGGGTGATACTTGGAATCTTTAGCGCTGTTTCTTGTATATTCGCACACTCACTCTTATCCATCATCCCACTTTCTGCAAAATTTTTAAGTATCGAGAAGGTTGTATCGTTTTTCGATAATTTAAGTGTATACTCAAGGATATCACTAGAGATCTTTGAGTTCTTCTCTGTTTTCTGTTTAGTAAAAGCATTAGTTGCATCTGATAAAAATAATAGAATAGGTTTATCTCATAGAGATATAAATTTTATAATAATTTCTACCTTTATTCTAGGTCAGATTTTTGCACTTGTATTGAAAGACTTAAATTGATAATATGAGTTTAGAAGATTGTAGGGTAAGTGTTGAGCATGGTGGTTTAGTATCATCAATAAAGTCGAGTAGTGTAAAAACGAAATCTTCAGTTGATCATAATTTTCAACTAGCATCTTACACGCCGCCTGAGATTAGCATTTCAGCATCCAACTACTACTTAGAGGTTGGAAGTTCAACTCAGAATCAAATATCTGTCGAGTTATCTAAAAATGATGCTGGATCTGCTGTTGAGATTTCACTACTAAAAGATGACTCACTCTTTGATTCAGAAAACTCCTTGTATGGTGTTCAAATACAAGATATACCAAATCAATTTGGTTTCGAAAACCCCAACAATCCGAACTTAAGATACGATGCTGTTTTTTACGACTCCAGCCAAGTTCAGTTGGACTCATTCAAATATACAGCAATTGCCGTATACTTAGCGGGATCTCCAAAGAAGCACAGCTCTTATGGTTTGGATACAAGAGTTTTTGGTTTAAGGAATAGTAATGCTCCTCAAGGAGCTGATTCTAATTTTAGTTCTGATGATTTGTTTGTAGCTGGTGTATATCCATATTACTATGGAGTGAGTGATGTTCCTATGACTGGTCAATCGATCCAAGATCTCTTGAACACGAATGACCCGAGTATCAACGCAACTTTGAGTGATAACTCTGGTGATATCACAATTCAGTATGATTCGAATGACGAGTATCTGTGGTTTGCACAAGCAGGTGTATATGATCAGAAAAATATCTGGAAAGATGCTAATAGTTCTGGTGGTATCGAAGATGGGGGTTTCATAGAAAATACAGGGGTCTATCAACTTTCAAGTGTTAATTGGAGTGGTGTTGATTACACTTTGTATCAGACTCCATCTAAGACAACTTCATATGAAGTCACTTACCAGGCTTCAACGTAATGTCATCTATCTCTTCTTCTTCCATGTGGAATCTTCCTGTTCCAGCCTTAAAGAAAACTTTATTGTTTTCTTTTCTGTAAATCTCAATTCTATCCACTATCCCTAGACCGAACTTTGACATTAAATTTGAAAATTTAGTGTTTATATAAATAATTTTATTCTTCATAATTATTGTTATTTATTCTTTTAAACTTTACACATATAAATACATTTATGGCAAGACCAACATCAAGAGAAGAGTTAGCTGCATATTGTTTGCGCTCACTTGGGGCTCCAGTTATCGAAATCAATTTAGATGAAGATCAGATTGAGGATAGGATTGATGAGGCTATTCAATTCTATCAAGAATATCACAGTGATTCTGTAGTAAGGACTTTTGTCAAGCATAAAGTGACCCAAGATGAAATAAATGCAAGGGTGATTGAGTTGCCAGATTCAGTCATAAGCATAACGAGAGTTCTGAATATAACTGATGGTGCAAGTGCTGATATGTTTAACGCAAAGTATCAGTTCCATTTGAACGATATATACGACTTTCAAACTAAGGGTGGTTCTACAGAAATGTTGAGTTATGCTATGACTAAGGAACATATTGGTATGATTGAGCATATTCTCACTGGAAACTCTCAGCAAATAACATATTCAAGGCATAAAAACACACTTGAGATATTGACTGACTGGAGTGAATATATAAAAGAGGATGAGTATATTATCATAGAATGTTACCAAACAATAAATCCAGAGCAATACACTGAAGTTTATAACGACATGGCTTTGAAGAAGTATCTTACATCTCTCTTGAAAAAGAATTGGGGTGCAAACTTGATCAAGTTCGAAGGTATGCAGTTGCCAGGTGGAGTCACTATTAATGGAAGACCGATCTATGATGATGCTGTAGCAGAACTAGAAAAAATGGAAGAAGAGTGGGATAACAAATACCAGCTCCCGATTGATTTTTTCTGCGGGTAGTTCATTTACGATAACTTATATGGCTCTTAACAAATACTTCAGTAACAGCAAGGATTATGGCACTAATTCTGAGAGAGATCTTTATGATGACCTTATCATAGAGTCGATGCAAATTCATGGTGTAGATGTTCATTATATTCCAAGGAAAATCGTAAAGCAAGATTTTGTTTTAAACGAAGATTTGATTTCTAGGTTTGATGATGCATTTGTTATAGAAATGTATGTTGATAGCACCGAGTCATTTGAGGGTGATGGTGAGTTGATGCAAAGATTTGGTTTGGAGATAAGAGATCAGGTTACACTCACTGTTAGTAACAGGAGGTGGAATCAGCTTATTGGTAGACATGGTTATGATGAAAACACAACTAGACCAAAAGAAGGTGATTTGATCCATCTTCCAATGACTAAGGGGTTGTTTGAAATTAAATTTGTAGATGATAAAAAACCCTTCTTCCAGCTAGGTCAACAACCAACATTTAAGCTCGTTTGTGAGTTGTTTGAGTATGAGAGTCAAGAGATTGATACTGGAATTGATGAAGTTGATGACTTCCAATCAAACAACTCGAAAGGATTTAGCTTTGAAGTCGATACCCAAGTTGGTAAATTTGAAGAAAACGAAACTCTATCTCTTTTACTTCCAGGTGGAATTTCTGGTGGTGTTGAGTTCTTTGGTTATGATTTTGAAGAGGGAGATAATGTAGTAAACGTAGGTGCTTTGACATTTGATGATGGAAAATATCATAACCTTATAGAGAACACTACACTGACAGGTCTGACAAGTGGAGCAACTGCGACTATAAGTAAGTTATACGATCTCGAAGATGGAGATGGATTGGTGTTCCAGAATGATGAGGGTGCCCAAAACAGCACGTTCGCTACAACTGTTAGTGACTTTATAGATTTCAGTGAAACCAATCCATTTGGAGAACCCTTTAATTACTAAAAAGATGTTAGGAAACGATTATTTTTACAATGAGAATATCAAGAAAACTGTTGCAGTTTTTGGTTCTGTTTTCAATGATATCTACATAGCAAAAAGAGGAAATGGTGGGGTGCAAGATATACAAAGAGTTCCTCTAGCTTACGCACCTAAAGAGAGATACTTGGCTAGAATTAATCAATCCGATAAAGGTGATGTTTCTATAAGACTTCCAAGGATGAGCTTTGAGGTTACGAGTATAGAATATGATTCAGAGACTAAGTTAAATAAACTTAACAGAACTATTCAAAGTAAAGATGGTGATGATTTCCGTGTTTGGCAGGCAGCTCCGTATAAGTTAGGGATGTCGTTGCACGTAATGAGTAGAGGTCAAGAAGAAGCTCTACAAGTTGTCGAACAGATATTACCGTTTTTCAATTCTACTTACTCGGTTACAGTTAAAGGAATGGAGGGTCCTGATAGCAAGACAGATATTCCAATAACATTAAACAGTGTAAATTTTGAAGATGATTATCAGGGTGATTTTGAAAGTAGTAGAAGGGTTGTGATCTATACTTTGGAGTTTAATATATCACTGAAGTTCGGTCTTCCTATCACTGGTGCAAAACAGGTTAAAAACATCACTACCAACTTCACTGACGACGATGGTGATATTCTAACTAGTGTTAATGTCAGAACTAAATATCGAGATCAGACTAAAGAAGATCACGAAGTTATTTGTGAGTTAGATTATGATTTTGATGTTAATGACTGGCCTGAAACTCCACCAGATTAAATTCTATTATGGCATTCGATTCAGAAAAAAAATCAGAAATTCTAAAAAGCTTAGAGAGTAACTTGCCCGTTGAAGACAAGCAAGAGATATCTAAGGTCGATGATTTGAAATTACCATCAACTCAGTCTGTTGTTGATGATGGTGAAGATGATTATAATTTTGCTAGAGAAAATATCAAAAAACTTATAGGAACTAGTGACGATGCTATCAACTTGATGCATGAACTTGCTTCAGAGGCAGAACACCCAAGAGCATTCGAAGTTCTTGCTACTATGATAAAGAATGCTTCTGATATGAACAATCAATTATTAGACTTGACCCAAAAAAGAAAAAAGCTTCTCAAAGATGACGAGAATAAATCTAACAAGTCAAATTCAAACACTACGAATAATGTGATCTTTAGTGGAACTACAACTGACCTACAAAAGTTGTTGTCAAAAAAAGAAGATGATGTCATTGATGTAGATTAAATAATGAGCGAAAACAATGGTTACAACGGTAACTCTTTAGTTAAAGACGATGCTGTTCAGCAGAACTTTACGACTGAAGAGGTCAAGGAGTATGCAATGTGCATGAATGACATTGCTTATTTCTGTGAAAACTATGTTAAAGTTATTTCTCTTGATGATGGGTTAGCTCCATTTAAACTAAGGGGTTATCAAAAAGACTTGGTTGATCATTATGAGGAAAATCGTTTCTCTGTAGTAAAAGCTTGTAGGCAAAGCGGAAAGAGTATCACATCAGTTGCTTATCTTCTTCATTATTTGGTATTCAATCCAGATAAGAAAGTTGCTATACTGGCAAACAAGGGGTCTACTGCTAGAGAGATGTTAGCTAGGTTGACACTAATGCTAGAGCATCTGCCATTCTTTCTTCAGCCTGGTTGCAAAACTCTAAACAAAGGAAATATTGTTTTTAGTAACAATAGTGAAGTTATTGCAGCTGCTACAAGTTCAAGCAGTATTCGAGGTTTAGCTATTCATGTTCTCATGTTGGATGAGTTTGCTTTTGTTAATGATGCTGATGAGTTTTATACAAGTACATATCCCGTAATTTCTTCTGGTAAAGATACTAAAGTTATCATAACGAGTACTCCAAATGGAATTGGAAATATGTTTTATAAGATATGGGAGGGATCTCAGCAAAATGCTAATGAATTCAAACCATTTTCAATTGGATGGAGAGATGTTCCTGGAAGAGATGATGAGTGGAGAAAACAAACGATAGCGAACACAAGTGAAGCACAGTTCAAGCAAGAGTTTGAATGTGATTTTCTGGGTTCAAGTCAGACTTTGATTGATGCTAATGTTCTTCTAGGTTTAACTAGTGGAAACCCCATTAAAGAGCAATATGATATTAAGTTTTATAGAGAGCCGATAGAGGGTCATGAATATGTATTATGTGCAGATGTTTCTAAGGGTAGAGGTCAAGATTACAGCACGTTTAGTGTAGTTGATGTAACTTCATCACCATTTGAGCAAGTAGCAACTTACAGGCAGAACACAGTATCTCCATTATTGTTTCCAGATTTTATTATTAGAGCTGCCAAGATATACAATGATGCTTTAGTGGTGATAGAGAATAACGATGTTGGGCAGGTTGTTTGTAATAGTGTTTATTATGATCACGAATATGACAACACATTCACAACAAGTTCAGTTAAGAGTAATGGTATTGGAGTTACAATGTCTACCAAAGTCAAAAGAATGGGTTGCTCTAATCTTAAGGATTTGCTTGAGGATAACCAAATCTTGATTGTTGATCCAGATACTATTTTAGAACTCAGTTCTTTTGCACCTAAAGGGAAAAGTTATGCGGCAACACAAGGGAACCACGATGATAGTGTTATGAACTTCGTTCTTTTTGCTTGGTTCGTTAGCACTGATGTTTTTCAGAGTATGTCGAACACAGAACTCAGAGAGTTACTTTATAAAGAGAAGCTTATGCAGATGGAAGAAGACTTACCTCCATTTGGTTTTATAAACAATGGAGTTGATAACACCAATAAAATACATGATCAGTTGGTCGAAGATGCAAAATCTTGGTCTAATCTTTAGCTTTAAGTTTTATGAAATTGTTGTTTTTATAAATAAATCCATTGAGATTAAACCTTATTATGCTTAACTTATTATCAAAAATATAAACTAACCGAAAGGAAACAAACAAATGGGATTTTTAGTATCACCTGGAGTCGAGGTCAATGAAATTGACTTGACAAACATCATCCCAGCTCTCTCCACTAGTATTGGAGCATATGCTGGGTATTTTAATTGGGGACCTGCTGGCGAAGTAGTCACAGTATCCTCTGAGAAGCAATTAGCACAAGTATTTGGGTCGCCTGAAAAAGCAGACTCAGCTGAGATATCATTCTTTACTGCAGCTAGTTTTTTGAAGTATGGAAACAATCTTAAAGTTTCTAGAGCAATTCCAACAGATGCGTATAACGCAAAATCTGGAACTGGTTCAGCAGACTTTACTATTTCAAACAGAGATGAACTTGAGCTTAATGCTGGAGGTCTTCAAACAGATGGAGCAGAAGTAGTTGCTCGTTATGTTGGAGAGCTTGGAAATAGCATTAAAACTTACATAGTTGACAGCGCAGTTTACGCTGATTCTCCACCACTTCCATCGAATGTTCTCGGTGCATTACCATATGCTCCCGATGACACTGTATTTGGATCAACTTTAGCTGGTGCTGGAATCAATGACGAAGTTCATGTGGTTGTGGTAGATGCTGATGGAAAAATCACAGGAACTAAAGATGCTATTCTTGAAGTTCATGCTGGTCTTTCAACTGCACAAAATGCTAAGAGTGAATATGGTGACAGTAACTATTTTGTTACAGTTATCAACAACAACTCTTCATTCATCTGGCTCGCTCCAGAAGCAACTCCAACTGTTATCGATGAGGACACAGCTGATATTGTTAATGGATTCACATCTGCTGGATTAGATTTAGCTGGTGGTGCAACAGGAACTATGACAAGTGCAGGTCCTGTTGAGACTGCTTTGACATTCTTCGATGATGCAATCAAGATTGATGTTAACCTTCTTTTCGCACAAAACTTCGCAGATGGATCAACTTATACTGGTTCAAGCACAGAGACAATCGACAACAAGTTGGTTGAAATTGCTAATGCTCGTAAGGATGCAATCTCGTTTATTTCTGCACCACTCAGTGTTGTAGACCAGACAAGTGAAGATGCTAAGAAAGGAAAGATCCTAGACAAGTTTAATGGAATTTCTTCAAGTAGTTATATATTCTTTGATAGTTCACCCGCTTATGTTTACAACAAATATCGTGATGGTTATGTTTGGATTCCACTATGTGGTCACATGGCTGGTCTTTGTGCTGGAACAGATGACGTTGCAGACCCTTGGTTCTCACCAGCTGGATACACAAGAGGAAACGTCCTCGGTGTAACTAAGTTGGCTTATAACCCAGGTCAAGTTGCAAGAGATGAGTTATACACAAAGCGTGTTAACCCTGTTGTTAGTTTTCCAGGTCAAGGAATCGTTCTTTTCGGTGACAAGACTGGTCTTACTAAGCCCTCTGCTTTTGATCGTATCAATGTTCGTAGACTATTCACCACAATCGAAAAAGCAATTGCAACTGCTTCTAAGTTCCAGTTGTTTGAACTCAATGATGACTTCACACGTTCTACATTTAGAAACGCTGTTGAACCATACTTGAGAGATGTTCAGGGTCGCCGTGGAATCACCGACTTCAAAGTTGTCTGTGACGAAACCAACAATACTGGTGACGTTATCGATGGCAATCGTTTTGTTGCTGATATCTACATCAAACCAACTCGTAGCATTAACTTCATATCGTTGAACTTTATTGCAACTAGAACTGGTGTTAGCTTCGATGAAATCATTGGAGAATAGTTATAAATAGTATTAATAAACATTAACAAAATACAAAAATATGTCTAATATATCTGATTTTAAAGCAAACTTTAACGGTGGGTCTAGAGCAAACTTGTTCAAGGCTATCGTTAATTTTCCTGGTGATAACAAGTCATTAACTGAACTGAGTTCTTTCATGATCAAGGGAGCATCTCTCCCCGCCAGTGTAATTGCAAACATTGATGTTCCTTATAGGGGTCGTCAAATTAAAGTTGCAGGTGACCGCACATTCGAACCAATGACATTCACTGTTATCAATGATGGTAACATGGTGATTCGTAATGAGTTCGAAAAGTGGATGAATGCAATTAGCGCACATGAGGGTAATACTTCAGCATTCTCAACAGTTGGCAATCCTCTTGCTTACTATGCAGATGTTGAAATCTACCAGCTAGATCGCTCTGGAAGTGAAGTTCCAACTAAAGCATACAAGCTTATTGATGCTTATCCTACAAACGTAAGTGCAATCGAGTTGTCATATGATGCCAACGATGCAGTTGAAGAGTTTACTGTAGAGATGAGTTTCCAATACTGGACTTCAAATACAACATCTTAATTTAAAGAAAACAAAAATCAGTTTCACTATGGGGCCTAAAATCCCATAGTGAAACTGTTATATATAATTACATGAATCTATTTGGATATGAAATAACTAAGAAGATCGATGCAGGGGAATCTAAAAAGCAGACCCCCGAGTTGCAATCGTTTGCGAACCCTATGGACTCTGAGGGTACATCTTATGTTAGTGCAGTTGGTGGTGGTGCAGGATTTAACACCCAAATTTTAGATTTAGATTCTCACTCATCTGGCAGTGAGAAAGATCTTATAAAAAAATATAGGCAGACCGCGGCGCAACCAGAGTGTGATATTGCAATCAATGATATTTTAAATCAGGCTATAGTATCTGACACTGAAAGTCCTGTTAACTTAGTACTAGACAAAGTTGATTTGCCCGATAAGATTAAGACTAGTATCAAAAATGAATTTGAGTCTGTTCTTAATCTTTTAGACTTTAACTTTTCTGGTCATGACATTTTCAGAAGATGGTATATTGATGGGAAGTTGTATTACCATTTGCTTGTCGATAATGACAACCTTAAAGGTGGTATTCAAGAGGTAAGAATGGTTGATCCTTTGAATATAAAAAAGGTTAAAGAAGTTAAAAGAAAACTCGACAAGAACAGTGGTGTCGAGACTTCTTCATTGAGTAAAGAGTATTACGTTTATAGTGAATCTTCTGATTCTGGTTTAAAAAATAACGCGCTCAAGATTGACCCTAACAGTATCGTTTACACTCCAAGTGGTATGCTTGATGAGTATGGTAAATTTTCGATATCCTATTTACACAAGAGTATTAAGTTGGTGAACCAGTTGCGGGTCATGGAAGACTCTCTTGTTATCTACAGAATATCACGGGCACCAGAAAGAAGAATTTTCTACATCGATGTTGGAAACCTTCCAAAAGGTAAAGCAGAAGAGTATGTTCAAGGCATAATGAGCAAGTATAGGAACAAACTTGTCTATGATGCTACTAGTGGTGAGATCAGTGATGATAGAAAAACAATGAGTATGCTTGAAGATTTCTGGCTTCCTCGCCGTGAAGGTGGTAAGGGAACTGAGATAACAACTCTTCCTGGTGGTGAAAACCTAAGTCAAATTGACGATATCTTGTTTTTCCAGAAGAAACTATACAAGTCGTTAAACGTTCCAGTTGGGAGACTTGAAGAAGATAATGCATTTAGTGTTGGAAGAGCTAGTGAAATTACTAGAGATGAAGTCAAGTTTCAAAAGTTCATCAATAGATTGAGACTCAAGTTCAGCACACTGTTCATTGATATGCTGAAGGTTCAGTGCCTTCTTAAAGGTATCGTAACCAAAGATGAGTGGCCTCAAATACGTGAAAATGTGGAGATAGATTACTCAGAAGATAACTATTTCACAGAACTCAAAAACTTCGAAATAATGAGAGAGCGAATGGCTATGCTTCAAGATGTCGAAGATTATGTTGGAAAATACTTCAGTAAGTCTTGGGTTAGATCTAATGTGTTAAATATGACAGAGGATGATGTTGAAAAACTAGAAAAGGAAATGGAGTCTGACGGTTCTAGAGATGAAGAAGAAGGAGAATTTTAAATAAATAATAAGATGAATGATTTAGTAAACAAAATAAAGCAGGGAAGCGAATCAGCTGACGAAGAATTTCAGAGTGGTATCTTAGACAAGGTTCGTGATGCACTGGATATGAAAAAAGTTGAGCTGGCTTCGAAAGTCTTCAATTCAGAACCAATCGAAGAATCTACTAGGGAGATCGATATTGTTAAGGAAGCCGCCAACAAAATTATGAATCTTTCAGAAGCAGAAGTCGATGAAGAAGCAAAAAAGAATGCTGAAATTCTTAGAGATTTGTATTTAAAAGAGTTTCCAAATGGTTATGCTACAGTATCTAAAGCACCTCTAGGGAGTGATACTTTCTACTTGAAAGCTTATATCGGTAAGCCTGACACTTGGGCTAATGGAATATCTCAAAACGATGATCTTGCACATGCTTATCTTGTTACTAAAGACGGTGTTGAGTCTTCTCAGGGTATATCTTTGATGGTTGATCCAGAAAAGAAACATTTGGCAATGAGCAGAGTGAAGATTCCCTTCAGAAAGAAGAGTGGAAAAAATATGATTTCTGGAATGAAAAAACACTTCGCTAATATGAGAAAGATTGTAATGGCTAATAAAGATAAAATCTTTCATCGTAAAAATATCAAGCTATAATCAAATGAAGGAGTCAACAGAAAGCATTGAGTTTGTTTTAGATGAAAGCAAAGATCTTAAATTAAAAATACCCAATGATGTAATTAAGATCCATAAGCTATTCAAAAAGAATGGCAAAAAACTCTATGTGGTTGGTGGAGCTGTAAGAGATGCAATACTTGGTAAATCACCAAAAGATTTTGATGTAGCGACTGATGCTAAACCAGATGAGGTTGAAAAGATAGCAAGGGATAATGGTATAAAAACTAAACCTGTTGGGAAGCAGTTTGGTGTTGTTTTGTATATTATCAATGGAGTGGAATATGAGATTGCAACATTTAGAAAAGATATTGGAAAGGGCAGAAGACCATCATCAGTAGATTATACTGATATTAAAGGTGATGTTAAAAGAAGAGATTTGACTGTGAATGCATTATTCTATGATATTGATAAAAAAGAGATTGTAGATTTGGTTGGTGGTATTGCAGATTTAAAAAATAAAAACATCAGAACAGTTGGTAAAGCTAAAGAAAGATTTGATGAAGACCCCTTAAGAAAACTAAGGGCATTAAGATTTTGGACAAGAATGGGTGGTAAGTTAGATAAAGAGTTGTTAGACGCTTTACAAGATGACTCATCATTAAAAGGAATCAGTTCAGAAAGAATTAGAGATGAGTTTATAAAGTCAATCAAGTCATCAAAAAATACAGAAGAGTATATGGATATGTGTGATAAGATTGGATTCACATCTCAGATATTCCCAAATCTAAAAGTATCAAAACCATATCCAAAAACAAATGACTTCATTTTGTTCTTGGCGTGGATATTAAGAGAGAATTCACCAATTGTATTAAATAGAGTTCTAAATGAGATAAGCTACACAAAGAAAGAAATACAAGAAATTGTTTATCTAATCAATCTTCAAGATTTCGAACCTGAAAATATTATTTCGTATAAGAAAAAACAATCTGAATCAGATGACAATAGGATTATTGCTTTTGGTAAAATGATTGGAAAAGATATGAAAAAGTTTGTCAATTTCAAGTTGTCACTTAAAGGGGCAGATATTCCATCTGATCTAAAAGGTCCCGAAAAGGGGCAATGGATAAAAAATAAAGAAAAAGAGAATTTCATGAAAAAATTAATAGAAAGCATTAAGTCGGGATCTGAAAAAGCTAGATCTGAGTTGAACGAGTTGTTGGCTCAGAAAGTCAAAGTTCTTGTTAGTGAAGAGAAAAAGAATATAGCAAAGAATATTCTTAAAGAAGAGTCTATTACAGAGGATTTAGATCCTAATAGTGATGCTAAAGTTTGGATAGATGACTTTGTTAAAAGTGATGCACCTCAGTTCAAAGGAAAAACGAAAGAACAAAGAGTGAATATGGCATTAGGTGCTTACTATTCTGCTAGAAAAGAAGCTGGTCTTGAAGAATCTATCGATCTTGAAGAAGCAACATTCAAGAACAAAGAGGTTGAGAAAAGATTTCTCACATTGAAAAAGATGTCATCTTCTCAACTTAAGAAAGCTCACAGTGATGCTGTTGGTGGTTCTACTAGTGGTATGTCAGATGAAGACTTCATCAACGACATTCTTCTTTCAGAGTTTGGTATAAAGAAACTCAGTGAAGCAAGCATTGAAGAATCTGATGAGGCAATGGGAGATTCTGAGTCTATGTCAGAAGACGAAAAAGCAAAGGTTTTAAAGTCGATGCTTAAGGCAGGTTCTAATAAGAAGGATGCAGAAGAGTTGATAAAAACTCATTATGATTATGTCAGTGGTATGTATAAAAACACAACACCAAGTAAAAAAGCAGAGATTATTGTTACACTTGGTGCTACAGATCAAAGTGAGCAAGTTGATATAAGTGAGTCTGTAATGGATCAGAAGATGTGGGATAAGATCAAGAAGGGTGACAAACTAACAATTAGCTACGATGATAGCATAAGTGGTGGTAATAAAGTCACTCTTGTTGTAGTGAGTAAAAATATCGTTGGTAAGCAGAGGGTTGGTAAAATGACAATGAAGCGGGCAGATGGTAGTAGCAAGTTCAAATTCTACATTTACAATCGTGATGGTAAAATGGGCTTGGCAATTGGCAATTTAGCAGCTAGCATGACAGATGTCGTGATGGAGAGTGAAGATGTTGAGGATCTTAAAGAGTGGGGTTCTTCAGACTGGTATAGTGTTATAAAATCAATGGACAAATACTTGAAAAAAGCAGGTGTTAATCCAGATACAATCACACAAGCCGCCCAAGATCAAGCAGATTTTTATTACGATGATATGGGATATGATAGTGCTGAAGATGCTGTTCCAAGAATTATTGATATGTGGAAAATCAGATCTAAGACTGGTCAGAAGTTAATGGCAATGTTCGGTAAAAAATAAAATAAAATGAAATCATTCGAAAATTATCTAGAAGAAGATTACGCAGAACTGCGTAGTTTTATTATTGAAGGTGTGGAGGTAACTATATCTGATTCAGATCTCGATTCTTGTTTAGAAGAAATCGAAGATTTTAGTGATGATGTCAATGAGGCTCTGAACACTAGACAGAGGATGGATAGAAAGAACATGATGAAGAAGTATAAGCTTAACATAGCTCGCGGAAGAAAGAAAGCTGCGAAAAAGAGAGCTGGTCTTCCTAAGTTGAAAAGTAGAGCTATGAAAGCTGCTCGTAATCTTCTCATGAAAAAACTCTCCAAGGGTAAAGATAAGGCTAATATGTCTTTTGCTGAAAAGGAGAAGATAGAGAAGATACTTGATTCCAAGACAAAAAAGATAAAGGCGATTGCTAAAAAGCTTCTTCCTAAGATCATAAAGAAAGAGAAAGAGAAGCAGGCAATGAAGAAAAAAGGTGGTTCAGAAGAGTAATATATCAAAATAAAACAATTCTAAACTTCTGAAATTTATAAATAATATCACAAATGAAATTAATAACGGAGCATAGCGAAAACTTAGACTACATAACTGAATCATCAGAAAATGGAGAGAAGAAGTTTGTTATCGAAGGCGTTTTCATGCAGGCTGATAAACTCAATAGGAATAAAAGAGTATACCCTAAAGAAATTTTAGAGAAGGCAGTTGATTCGTATGTCAAAGAGTATGTGAGCAAGGGTCGTGCAGTTGGTGAACTCAATCACCCTGAGGGCCCAGCAATCAACTTGGATAAAGTATCACATAGAATCACTGAACTGAGTTGGAGCGGTTCTGATGTTATTGGTAGAGCTTTAGTTCTTGGAACTCCAATGGGTAACATTGTTAAAGGCTTAATCGAAGGTGGTTGCCAACTTGGAGTTAGTTCCCGTGGTGTTGGAACAGTTGGTAATAAAGATGGAAAAACAACAGTAAACAGTGACTTCGTTTTGTCAACAGTTGATATTGTTCAAGACCCCAGCGCACCCTCTGCATTCGTCAATGGCATCATGGAAGGTGTTGAATATTTCTATGAAGGTAATGATATTATTTCAATGGCTTCAGATAAAGCTTCTAAAAAGATGAGTAAACTCTCATCTAGTCAACTCGCAGAGCAACAAGTGAAGTTGTTCAAAGATTTCTTGTCAGAGATCAAAGTTGATATTTAAAAATTTTTATATAATGGATAATGTGATTTGTATTATGGGATATGTTGTATAATTATGAGACTGAAATCCTTCTTGTGTTTCCTCTCCAAATCTAAAGAAAACAAAGTAAAAAAATATGGAAAAAGATACTGATATCATTGAAGATATTACTGAATCCGATTTACTTTCTCTTGAAGAGTCAAAAGTAGAGGTTGATACTGACACTGTTGATAGTGACGAGGAAGAAATGGAAGAAGGTAATGAATTCACCAAAGCCGCCGCGAAAGCTCGTGTTGCAGGCGAGGAAGAGTTCGAATTTGAAGGTGAAGTTTATCCTACAGAAATCGACTTGGAAGTTGCCAAGAAGATTCTCGGTATGGAAGAAGATGTTGCTAAGATCAAGTCTGTTGCAAAATCTCTTAAGGTTGGTGATGTCACTAACTTTGGAGCTGTTGTTAAGAAAGGATCTGACTTCATCACGTTTAAAGCCAAAGACACTCCAGAAACTAAGATCAAGTTTGGTCAAAAGAAGTCTGGTGGTCAACTTGTGCTTGAACCACTTCAACTCATGAAAGAAGACTCTGAGCAAACTGAAGAAGTAGTTGCTGAAGAAGAAGTAGTCGAAACAACTCAAGAAGTAGTTGCAGATGAAACTGAAGAAGTAGTTGCTGAAGAAGTTGCAGAAGAAGAAGCTACTGAAGAAGAAGCTACTGAAGAAGTAGTTGCTGAAGAAGAAGCTACTGAAGAAGAAGTTGATACTGAGAACATCGATGAATCTGAAATGGCTGGATGGATAGCTTTCTACAACGGCAAGAAAGTAGAGATCAAAAAGAGTGAAGCAAATGATCTATACGGAGCTAAGATGAAGGCTGCCAAAATGCTAAACGTACCTAAATCTAAGATGGGTCTCTTAGCTATCAAGCCTGGATACAATGAAGAAGTAGTTGCTGAAGATGAAGTTGACACTGAGAACATCAAGAAGTTGATCGAATCAGAAGAAGGTTTATCTGATGAGTTTAAAGCTAAATCCGCATTGATTTTCGAAACTGAGATTCGCAGTAAAGTGGATCAAGTTAAGGAGGAAATGCAACTTAAATATGACGCTCAACTTGAAGAAAAGGTTCAAGAAGTTGAAGAAGAGAATACTAAACAAATTGATGGATATCTCACTTATGCTGTTGAAGAATGGCTTGGAGAGAATAAGGTCGCTGTTGAGAGTTCACTTCGCACAACTATTGCTGAAAACTTCATGAGTTCTCTCAAGGACTTGTTTGTTGAGCATTATGTCGAAGTTCCAGAAAGCAAGGTTGATCTTTTCTCTGATCTTGAAGAAGAGACTAGTCAACTCAAAGATGATCTATCTGAAGCGAAGGAAATCATCGAACAACTTGTTGGTCGATTGGAAGTCTTCACTAAGGAAAAGATTGTATCTGAAGCTTCTGAAGGTCTTGCTGAGACTCAAGTTGCGAAACTTGAATCTATGGTAGAATCTGTAGAGTTCGAAGATGCTGATTCATTCTGCAAAAGAGTTCAAACCCTTAAGGAGTTCTACTTCAATGTAGAATCCTCAATTAAAGAAGAAAAAGAATGTGAAGAAGAGGATGGTAGCTCTTCTTATGTCACTACTGAAACTATTGTCGAAGAGACAGAAGTTGAGGAAGTGCCAAGCACAATGAAAAAATACCTAAATGCTATTACTCGTCTTGATCGTGCAAGCGTAAAGATAAAGTAATAATTCCCATAAACAAAACACAAAAATAAAAACTATTATGTTCAATTCAGAAGAATTAGAAAAAAAGTGGGCCCCAATTCTTGAGGCGTCCGATGCACCTGCGTTTGCTGATCAGCACCGCAAGGCAGTTACTTCCGTCCTGCTTGAAAACCAAGAGAAGGCTCTCCAAGAGGCTTCTGCTCAAGCAAGTTTCCTTAGTGAGCAAACTGATTCAGGCGATTCTGCCAACTGGAATCCAGTATTGATTAGCCTTGTTCGTCGTGCTACTCCAAACCTCATTGCTTATGACGTTTGTGGTGTTCAGCCAATGACTGGCCCAACTGGACTCATTTTCGCAATGAAGTCACGTTACCAGACAGCTGATACTGTTAACAGTCCTGCACAACACGCAGCTGGTGATGAAGCTCTCTTCAATGAGCCAACTCCTGGATTCTCTGGTTCACAATCCACTGCACTTGGTGAGCAACTTGGTAACACAGGTGCTTATGGTGAGATGGGCTTCACTGTTGAAAAAGTTTCTGTTGAAGCTAAGACACGCGCTCTTAAAGCTGAATACACAATGGAACTTGCACAAGATCTTAAAGCAATTCATGGTCTTGATGCTGAAGCTGAGCTTGCAAGCATTCTCTCTACTGAGATCCTTGCTGAGACTAACCGTGAAATCATCGGTCTGATCAACTCATCTGCTAAAGCAGGTGGTGCAGCTGCTGGTGGTTCATTCAGCCTCAACACTGATGCTGATGGTCGTTGGGCAAATGAGAAGTTCAAATCACTTCTCTTCCAACTTGAGCTTGATGCTAACGCAATTGCCAAAGGCACTCGTCGTGGAAAAGGTAACTATGTTATCTGTTCCTCCAACGTTGCTTCTGCACTTGCCGCAGCTGGTGTTCTTGATTACTCAACTGCTCTTTCAACTAACCTCAATGTTGATGACACTGGTAATACCTTCGCTGGTATGATCAATGGTCGCATCAAGGTTTACGTTGATCCATATGCCGCAGCTGATTACGCAACTGTTGGTTACAAGGGTACAAACTCTTACGATGCTGGTATCTTCTACTGCCCATACGTTCCTCTTACTATGGTTCGTGCAGTTGGTGAGAACACATTCCAACCTAAGATTGGTTTCAAGTCACGTTACGGAATTGCAAGTAACCCAATGGTTACTGATCCTGCATCTTCTACTGGCGGTCTTGCAGCTAATGCTAACCCATACTTCAGAAGTTTCTCTGTATCGGGTATCAATGTTGAAGACTAATTTCAACTAGAGATTAAAAACTATGGAGAGTCACTCGAAAGAGTGGCTCTCTTTTTTGTTATAAATAAAAGTATGACAGTAGAAAGAAATCTCCTATCAACTGACAACTTTAGAATATCATTCGGTGGTATTGATAAACTTAAAAATGTAGAAATATATGCAGTTGGTTTGTCACTTCCTGGGTTCTCTATAGGAGAGGTGGCAACTAGTTTTTTAAACCACAATGGTTTTGTTCCAGGCGACACAGTTGAATATGAAACATTGAGTGTTACTTTTGCTTTAGATGAGAACTTAGAGGTATACAAAGAACTTCACTCTTGGATTGTAGATAACAGTCAAACAGATCAAAGGATAGTTGAAGATATAACTATACAACTCTTAAGCAGTCATCTTAACGTTGTTATGGATTTAAAATTCGTAGATTCCTTTCCAACAACTGTAGAAGGAGTCGAGTTAAACACAAGGCAAACTGATGATAACTTTGCTACATTCTCATCAACCTTTAGGTATGACAAGTTTTTGATAGAATAAAATCTTATATATAAATTATATTATGGACATAGAATCGTTAATGAAAATGTGGGAGAGTGACTCTAAAATCGATCAAGTCGCTCTAGATGAATCAAGCATAAAAGGAGCTAGTCTTCACAGTAAATATCTTGAAGTTTATAGTGTATCCAAACTGAGATTGAAGAAGAAAGAGCTTGAGTTGGCTGTTCTCAAGAAGGATAAGTTTTTGTATTATAATGGTAAGATGTGTAAAGAGGAGATCGACAAGCATGGTTGGGAATATGATCCTTTTAATGGTCTGTCTAAGCCTCTAAAAAGTGACATGTCTATGTATTACGATAGTGATAAAGACATGATTAACTGTAAGTTACAAATCGAATGTATAAAAACAATCGTAGATGCTTGTAAGGAGATACTCGAAACTATTAAGTGGAGATCTCAAACAATTAAAAATATAATCGCTTGGAGAAGTTTTGAAGCTGGTGTTTAGATAAATGGAATGCACATACAACATAGAAAAAGTCAATGAAGCACTTGTTAGGATAACTAGTGATGACAGTGGTGCATTAATGGATCTTAGTGAACAATTCACTTTCTATGCTGATGGGTATAAGTTTGTTCCTAGCTACAGAAACAAACTATGGGATGGAAAAATAAGATTGTGGAATTCAAGATATCAAACACTTCCATATGGTTTGATGGATCATGCTGTTAAGTTTGCAATAAAAGCTGGATACACAGTTGACTTTAGTGATGAACTAAAAGAGAGTGAAGTCCCGACTAAAAAGGAATGTTTGTCGTTTGTTGAAAACTTAAAAATATCACTAAACGGGAAGAAGATAACACCCAGAGATTATCAAGTGGAAAGCTTCCTTAAGATAGTGAGAGAGGGAAGAGTTCTCGTTGTTAGCCCAACTGGATCTGGTAAAAGTTTAATAATATATCTGGCAATAAGGTGGTTCTTGGAGAATGGAGATGGCAAGATTATCGTTGTAGTTCCTACGACAAGTTTAGTTGAGCAAATGACTAAGGACTTCCAAGATTACTCAAGTAAGGATGATGAATTTGACATTGACTTGGATGTTCACAAGATTTATTCTGGAAAGGAAAAATTTAATATCGATGCAGGTGTTGTTGTTACGACATGGCAAAGTGCAATCAAGCTACCAAAAGATTGGTTCAAACAGTTTGGTATGGCAATTGGAGATGAAGCACATCTTTTCAAGGCAAAAAGTCTTAATACAATAATGGGTAACTTAGTGAATGCAAGTTACAGGATAGGTGCTACGGGAACACTAGATGATAGTGTGTGTAATGAGTTGACTTTAACAGGAAACTTCGGTCCAGTTTTTAATACTATAACCACGAAAGAATTAATAGAAAACAAAACTCTTGCAAAGCTTTCTATAAATTGCATTGTTTGTAATCATGATGATAATCTTAAGAAAGTTGTTTCAAAGATGGATTATAAGAGTGAGGTAGCAACTATCGTAGAGCATCCTCAGAGAAACAGCTTTATATCAAACTTAGCCTGCGATCAAAAAGGGAACACTCTGATACTTTTCAACTATGTAAAGAAGCATGGAAAACCTCTATATGAGATGATTAAAGAAAAGGCTGGAGATGACAGAAGTGTTTTCTACGTTAGTGGTGAAGTCAAAACAGAAGATAGAGAAAGAGTTAGAGAATTAACCGAGAAAGAAACTGGAGTTATCATTGTAGCTTCCAGTCAAGTCTTCTCGACAGGCATAAATATAAAAGAGTTGCACAACATAATATTTGCAGCTCCAACAAAAAGTCAAGTTAGAGTTCTCCAGAGTATCGGTAGAGGTCTAAGAAGAAGCAAGCATAATAAAGATACAATTGTCTATGATATAGCAGATGACTTCTCGTGGAAGAAGAAAATCAACCATACAATGAGACATGCCAAGGATAGAATTAGTATATATACTAAACAGGGATTTGATTACAAGATACACAAAATAGAATTACCATACGATGAAACTTAGCAAAGAGTTAAAAGATCACTTAGAAGCTTTAGATATTAGGGTTTACACAACAACTGCTGGCAGTATAATCATTGGAGAATGTTTAGAGGTTGCAGACAATGGTGTGGAAATAGAAAAACCTCTAATCATGAGTAATGTCTCTATTTTTGGTGGTGAAGAATCTTACATGAAAGAGTTGGTCAAAGACAATGACTTGAACAGCGCGTTTCTATTCGACACTGTTATAGAAACCGAAAGTTTTGCCTCACTTTCACTAAAGAAGAAGTATATAGATTCTCTCTTAGAGATAAAGATAATAGATCTTTTGTCAGAAGACCTAAGTGATCCATCGGGATATTCATTCAACCAGGATTTTGAATCTAATGACCCTAAAGAGGATATAAGTATTGAAGATAGTCAATTTAATAAGAGATGGAAGGGATATATGAATTAATTTTTTCCCTTCGGGAAACCCCTTTGGGGTTATAACAACTTTTAATATTAATTTGTATCCAATCTAGATACAATATTGTTTTTATTCTTTATAATCATATTATACCATAGATTAATAATCTGTCAAGAAAAAAGATCAAAAACACAATAAAGTTTCATTTTTTTGTTTACAAATCTTGCTTTTAGTGTATAATATATAGATAATGGAAAGAAAAAAGCAGACTAGGAAAAGAAAGAAAAAGGGAGAAAATTATATTGACAACAAAGTGTTCGCTTCTGCTGTTAGGGAGCATGTAGATGGTGTCAATATCGATATATCTAATGGAGATGACCCTAGACAGGTATCTGACTATATCGCAGAGTCTTTTTTGAAGATATCGAATGGTTTGTCTATGGCTCCGAATTTTAAGGATTACAGCTATAGAGAAGATATGGTTATGGATGCAGTGGAGAACTGTATCAAAGCAATAAACAACTTCGACTATAATAGACCTACGAGAACTGGAAAACCCAATCCATTCAGTTACTTCACTCAGATTAGTTATTTTGCATTCTTAAGAAGGATCGCAAAGGAGAAGAAACAATCTGATATTAAGCAAAAACTCATTTCCTACTCATCTCCAGATGTGTTCGCCAACTTCGACAGTGATCAGAAAAATATGGGTGAGAGTATGGTTGGTAAGATGAAGATAACCAATGATACTTTCTGGAAAGATCCACAACTAGAACCAGAAGAAGGTTCTGAAGATATCGAAGGTGTCAAAAAGAAACCAAAGAAAAGAATTTCTGGTGGGCCACTAAACGACTTCTTAGATTAAATTATTTTTTTTTGTTATGAGTAAAGTTGCAGTTATTACAGATACACATGCTGGTGTTAAAAATGGTAGTGATATCTTTTTGGATTATTCTGAAAAGTTCTATAGAGATGTATTCTTTCCACATCTCTTGAACAACGGGATAACTAAGATACTTCATCTTGGTGATTATTTTGACAACAGAAAAGTTGCCAATATGAAAGTTTTGATGAGGAACAAAGCCATGTTCTTGGATAAACTAAGAGAACATGGAATGACTATGGATATCATTCCTGGAAATCATGACTGCTTCTTTAAGAACACTAACGACTTGTGTTCACTTGTTGAGATACTTCAACATTATGACGATGTTGTGAATATTCATATGAAGCCAACAGTCGTTGATTACTATGGTTTCAAGATAGCTCTTCTCCCTTGGATTAACAGTGAAAACCACGAAGAGAGTATGGAGTTTGTTAGAACTGCTAACGCATCATTCCTAGGTGGTCACTTAGAGTTTGTTGGTTTTGAAATGATGAAAGGGGCACCACCAAATGCACATGGAATGGATGCATCTCCTTTCTCAAGATACGATAAAGTTCTAACAGGTCATTTCCACACTAAAAGTAACATAGGAAATGTTTACTATCTAGGTTCTCCATTCGAACTGACATGGGCAGACTCAAATGACCCTAAATATTTTCATGTTATAGATACTGAAACTAGAAAGTTAACTCCAGTGAGAAATAATCTCACGCTATATAATAAGTTGACTTACTCTGATAGGGGTGCCAGTGATGATATCGACCTGGAACTCAATAAACATAACTTCGAATCAGTTTCGGGTTCATTCGTCAAAGTGATAGTTGAGCATAAAGAGAACACTTTATTGTTTGATAAATTCATAGATAAAGTTATAGATGAAGAACCTTTCGACTTGAAAATAGTGGAGAATCTTGATGAGTTTCTGGGTGAAAACGTTGATGACGAAGGTGTTAACGTGGAAAACACAATTGATCTCCTCAACACTTATGTTGACAATATTGAGACTCCACTAGATAAGTATAAATTGAAATCGAAGTTGAATGAGCTGTATGTCCTAGCTCAAAATGATGATGCATTATGATAATATTTAAAAAACTAACATACTCTAACTTTCTGAGCGTAGGTAGCAATGAAATCTCTATAGATTTTAATGATGTTCGCTCTACTTTAATTATAGGTCACAACGGCTCGGGTAAGAGTCTTATGCTTGATGCTTTGAGTTTCTCTCTGTTTGGTAAACCACATAGAGCAATCAATAAACCACAACTAATCAATAGCATAAATGCCAAGAAGTGTAAAACTGAAGTGGAATTTTCTATTGGTAGCAAAGACTACAAGATCATTAGAGGTCTTAAGCCTAACATATTCGAAATATATGTAGATGGTGAGTTGATAAACCAAGAGTCACATACTAGGGATTACCAGAAGCTTTTAGAGAAGAATATACTGAAGCTGAATCATAAAAGCTTTCATCAAGTTGTTGTTCTTGGTAGTAGTAACTTTGTGCCATTCATGAAGCTTCCTGCTAGTCACAGAAGAGAGGTTATTGAAGATATTCTGGATATTGGTATATTCAGTAAGATGAACACCTTGCTTAAAGAAGATGTATCCAAGCTTAAAGATCAACTCAAAGATACTGAGTATAACATAACACTGAACAAAGAGAAGATACGAATGCAGAATAAGCATATCGACAGTCTCGAAAGTATAAGTGAAGACAATATCAGTAAACTGAAAGAAGAGATAAAGGAAATAGATGATCAAGTTGTTGTTCTGACTGAATCTAGTAATGAGATGACAGAAACCTACAAAGCAGAGTATCAAGAGACCTGTAAATTAAGAGACAAGTGTGAGTTAGTATCAAAGAAACTGAGTTCATACGAGAATCAAATACTCAACAATATCAAAAAGATAAAAGATGACAGCTCTTTCTATCAAACTAACGATACATGCCCAACTTGCCGACAAGATCTTTCTGAAGATATCAAGAAGGATAACATAAACTCCAATACAGAAAAATTAGAGAAGTTGGAGGGTGGTTATAGTGATCTTAAAGAGTCCATAAAAGAAAATGTTGATTCTTCCGACAAGGTGAGAATCAAACTTAATGAGCTGTTTGAGATCAATAACCAACTTTCTACTAATCAAATGCTGGTCAAGAATTTCGAGGCTAGAAAGAAAAGTTTAGAAGACCAACATAGCAAGGCATATAACAACGATGATCTAGTTAAAGCTAAGGGTGAGTTGTCTGTTATGAGAGATGAACAGAATTCATTATCAGTTGTTAGAGATGAACAGAGTGAAGAAAAGCAACTCGGTGATATTGTTAGTGAGTTGCTAAAAGATAGTGGAATAAAGACTAAGATAATTCGCCAATACTTACCCTTAATGAATCAAGTTATAAACAAGTATTTAAATCTTCTGGAGTTTCATGTTAGTTTTGAACTAGATGAAAGCTTCAATGAAACCATAAGATCTAGACATAGAGATGTATTCAGTTATTCGAGCTTCAGCGAGGGTGAGAAAGCTAGAATAAACCTAGCACTTATATTTGCATGGAGACATATTGCATCCCTAAAGAATAGTGCTAACACAAATCTTTTAATTCTTGACGAGGTTTTCGATGGAAGTTTAGACACTAGTGGTGTTGAAAGCTTGACTAAAATAATGAACACACTCAATGAAGATACTAGTGTGTTTGTCATAAGCCACAATCAGGAGGTTATAGATAGCAAGTTCGATAGAAAGATAGAGTTTGAGAACAGAATGAACTTCACTAGGATCAAGTCGATATCCTAAAGTGAATTTATATATACTTTTATCTTTACATTTTTCCGCTTTCGTGTTAAGTTATAACCACGATGAGAGAAACACCACGAGCAATCAACATTGAAACGAAGAGTCAACTTGCAAGACTCTTAGCAAAAGAAGATATCACTGTTACTGTTGGCAACTATAGTACAGCTTTCTTCGATATTAAAAACCGCGAACTTGGAATCCCTAACTGGGACTTCAGTGAGAAAGCTGTTCTGGACTTGCTAATTGGTCACGAGGTTGGTCATGCACTGTATACACCTCAAGATGGTATCAATCTCTTTAAAGAAAGATTCCCTAAAGCGCCATTCGACATCTGCAATATCATTGAAGATATCAGAATTGAAAGAATCATTCAAGATACATACCCAGGATTGATTCATGCTTTCAAGAAAGGATATGCTCACTTCGTAGAAGAAGATCTTTTTGCCATTAAAGATAAAGACGTTTCTAAATTGAGTTTTGCTGATAGATTAAACATAAGAGCAAAAACGAGAAATGTTAGTTTAGTTCACTTGGATGATGAAGAAGAGTTATTCTATAATAAGTGTCTAAAAGCTGAGTCTTATGAAGAAGTGTTAGATCTATGTGAAGAGTTGATCGAAAAAATCGAAGATGAGCCTGAACAAGAACCAGCAGATCCAAACCCTGAAGATGGTCAAGATGTTCAAGATGGTCAAGATGGCGGAAATGAAACAGGTGACAATGAAGATGGTGATGATCTTGATGAAACACCTTCTAATGAAGACTTCAGTGATTCCAATGGTGATGAAGAAGATTCATCAGAAGATAAAGAATCTAATAAAGTTGAAGGTGATTCCAATGGTGATCCAAGTTCCTCTGATTCTAGTGATTCACCTTCATCAGAACCAAGTAACAATAAAGATTTCGAAGATTTAGTTTCTGAAACTCAGAAAGCCCTTGAAGATTCAATCTCTGAAAATAATAAAAATGACGAAGATACATTGATCTTAAAAACTCCAAGCGCCCAAGATTTCTTGGATTGCGTAGTTCCTTTTGAAGAGATTAGACTTGCTAGAAAGAATGGCAGAAACTACCAGTCAAACCTTTTTGATTACAATCCAGAAAAGAAACAAGAGTGGTTAGATTTTAAATCCGAAACTAAAAAAGGTGTTTCTATTCTATTGAAAGAATTTGAGAGAAGGAAAGCTGCCTTCCAATACAGTAGATCAGCTGAGTCAACGTCAGGTTCTATTGATGTTAACAAGCTTTTTTCATACAAGTATGATGATAAGATATTCAAAACTGTAACGACTCTAGCAAATGCAAAAAGTCATGGAATGCTGTTCTTCATCGATTACTCTGGTTCTATGTCTCGGTGTATTAGAGATGTGATTAGACAAACAATAGTGTTAGCAAATTTTTGTTACTCTGCAAATATACCTTTTGAAGTTTATGGTTTCACAACACCACAGTATCTTTCAAAGCAAAGACAAGATGATGTGAATACTGATACTCTAGGTTGGAAGTTACAGCTTAGACATCAACTTCAACTTTTTGAACTTCTTAACTCCAAACTGAAAAAGAATGATTTTGAAAAAGCTTGTGAAGAGTTATACGTTCAGTGTCTTTACAATTCTAACACTTTTAACTCAGTTTATGAAAATCTGGGTGGAACTCCTTTGACAGAATGTTTAATAGCAGCTCATCACATCTCCAAGAGGTTCAAAAAGAAAAACCCAATTCAGAAAGCAACTATCATGTTCTTGTCTGATGGTGAGGGTCAACCAGTTTCAATTAGAAGTAGTAACATCGAGAATGAAGTTTCCAATACACATTCCAGTTGGAAATGCAATAAGATCATGAACGTTAATGGTAAGAATATCAATATCCAAAACTTTTGGACTGCTTACCCCGAATTAGTCGAATCACTAAGGAAAGCTGGAAATACTGTTATTGGATTCTTCGTTGCAGGTTCTCCAAAGCATAAAAAAAATCACATAGTCAATTCAATTCAATACTCTTCATTGAAAGTTGACCCCTATGATCATGCTGATTCGTTAATAGCTACAAGCAGGAAGAAGAAAGAAAAGCTTGTATCAGTTGATGGTGGTTATGGTTATGATAACTATTATATTCTAGACTCAAATAGCCTTAAGAATAAAGAAGGATCACTTGATGACGAAGAATTTGAAGTTGGAGATCTGAGCAAAGCCCGTGACAGAAACAAGATTTTCAATAAGTTCAAGAAGAAATCAGATAACAAGAAGACTCAAAAGAGTTTCTTGACAAAGTTCGCCGAAGTAATCTCGTAAAAAAAGTGAATATACTATCATTTATATCTTTACAAAAAAATAAAAGTGTGATATAATCGCTTGCGAAGGGAAAACAAGAAGTTAACCTCAATTGAAAAAAAAATACATTATGAAAAATAACACCACAGAACAAATGTCCGTTGCTATCGAATTGATGGAGAAAAATCCATCATTTCCAGATCTCAAAACAAACCTCATCTACGATGCAGCTAGAGAAGCAGGAATGAAGTATAAAGATATCAAGTCTTCATTCTTAGTTAACAAAGTTAGCTGGGGAGTTTATCGAATTGATAGAGATATGAAACCATTAGAGTCTATCAGTGATGGTTCGATTAAAATCGAATCGCCAGTAGTCGAGTTATCTAGCTCCAGCTCTTTCAAACTTAATACAAGCTCTAATACAGTTGCTATTGTGCCTGAAGCTGACCCGACTTTCATCCAATGGGGTGAATTCAAATCCATCAAAGCAGTGATTGAATCTAACCAGTTCTTCCCTCTCTATATCAGCGGAATGAGTGGTAACGGGAAAACAATGATGGTGGAACAAGCCTGTGCAAAGACTAAACGTAAATATGTTCGACTTCAAATCTCACCAGAGACCGATGAAGATGATCTTATTGGTGGTTTTCGACTAGTCAATGGTGAAACTGTTTTCCATAAAGGCCCAGTTATCACCGCGATGGAAGAAGGATGTATCCTCCTTATTGATGAACTCGACCGAGGAACTAACAAAATCATGTGTTTGCAAGGTGTTCTAGAAGGTAAGCCAGTTCTGATTAAGAAGACTGGAGAGACTGCTTTCCCTGCTCCAGGATTTAATGTCATTGCTACTGCTAATAGCAAGGGTCGAGGTTCTGATGATGGACGATATTCAGCAGCTCAAATTATCGATGATGCATTTATCGAAAGGTTTGTTGCTTCAATCGATCAACCTTACCCAGAGTTTAATGTTGAGAAAAAGATTGTTTCCAAAGTCATGGAGAGTCTCGACATTAAAGATGATGAGTTTGCCGAAAAGCTTGTTAGTTGGAGTTCAATCATCCGCAAGACTTATCAAGCAGATGGAGTTGATGAAGTAGTAAGCACTCGTCGCCTATGCCATATCGTCAAAGCATATGGAATTTTCAATGATCGACTCACTGCAATCAAGATGTGTATTACACGTTTCGAAGAAGAAACACGGGAAGCATTTCTCGATCTTTACACTAAGATTGATGGTGAAGTAGGAAAAGATTTGGGTGATCTCTCTAACGAGAGTCACACTGAACAAGGTGGTTCATCTGTTGTCCACTAATTAAAACAGATACTAAACAATAAAAAAAATAATAAATATTATGACTAAAAAAGAAATCGCAAAGTTCCGAACTCAAGTTAAGCGCAATAGCCAACCACTTGCAATCACTAACATGCTTAGTGCTGGATACCAGTTCTCTGTTGATGATGCAATGCAAGCAGGAATTGCTGATCCACGAAGAGTTGTGAATCGTCTTCGCACTCAGAAGAATATTCCAATCTCACAAGATCTCTACGAAGTTCGCGGTGGAAAAACTGTTAAGCGTTACTCCTTGTCTTCCAAGAAGAATCGTTAATATGGTAAGCGGGGATGTGTTCGTGGTGTTCACATTCCCGCTATTTTCTTATTTACAAAACACCATACATATAGTATAATAAATTATGTCAAAATTATCAAAAGAAACAATAGAAGTTCTAACGAATTTCTCGACTATCAACCCGAACCTTGTCGTTAAAAAAGGTAGTGTGATCAATACTATTTCTGAAGCCAAGAACATCCTTGCTATTGCTCAAGTTGAAGAGAGCTTCGAATCTGATTTCGGTATCTACGACTTGAGTGAGTTTATCAATATTTTAAACTTAGTGGGTGATCCAAATTTAAACTTCAGTGATAACAGTGTTACTCTGAATGGTGACAACTGTAATGCTGTTTACAGATTTGCAGATGAGAGTATCCTCACTTCACCTAATCAAAAACTGAATATGCCTGAAGCTGATGTTGAAGTATCGATCAGCAGTGAGACTATCAATCAAATTAGAAAAGCATCTAGTGTGCTTAATCACAATATTGTTAGTCTTAAGGGTTCTGCTGGAAAGATCGAACTAGTAGTGAATGATCCTAATAACCCAACTGCAAATACATATAACATCACTCTTGATGAGGATAATGATTGCAAAGAAGATTTCGACTTCCAATTCTTGATTTCAAATTTCAAGTTTATTGGAGGAGACTATAAAGTGAAGATAAGTTCTAAGTTGATCTCCAATTGGAGTAACTTGTCTACTGGAAAAATCGAGTATTACATTGCACTCGAAAAAACATCAAAATTTGGATAAAACAAAAATAACATGAGTAAAGAAAAAGAAATTATTGAAGCTGAGGAAGTGAAAGAAGATTCTAAAATGGAAGTTGGGCCTGATACCTCAACAAATCCAACAGAACCTTCTATCGTAGTATCTCTTGTTGGGGTTAAACTTATGTGCGATATCATTGATCTAGCATCTCTTCGAGGTGCATTTCAGCCAGGTGAGTTTAGCACAATTGGAAATCTATACATCGAACTGAAGAAGCATCTTCCAGTAGACCCGACAAAGGAAACTGAAGAAGACTCTGATGATCAACCCGAATTGAATCTATAATATATGGAATTCGAAAAAGAAGAAGAAAATGCTGTTTTCGTTAATGCTGTAAAGGAGCTATGTAAAGAGTATGATTTGATAGCAGACTCCAGATCACAAGTTAACGAGATCATTAAACAAGTTTCAGACTCTCTTAATATCCCTAAACCTATCATTAGAAAGGTTTCTAAGATATACCATAAGAAGAATGCAGCTGAAATTAAAAGTGAGAACGAGTTTGTTGATGAACTTTACAGTTCAATTTCTCTGAAGTAAAAAAGAAAATATATTATGATTGAAACATTGTGGGTTGAAAAATACAGACCCAAAACCATTGATGAGTGTATCTTACCTAAAGATCTTAAGGGAGTTTTTTCTGGCTTCGTTAAGAGTGGTGACATACCTAACATGATATTGTCTGGTTCTGCTGGTCTAGGGAAAACTACAGTTGCTAAAGCTTTATGCAATCAACTGGGCCTTGATTGGATAATCATCAATGGTTCTGAAGAGAGTGGTATCGATACACTTAGAAATAAGATAAAACAATTTGCATCAACAGTTAGTTTGGCTGGTGGGGTTAAAGTTGTTATCTTGGATGAAGCCGATTACCTTCAAGCACAAAGCACACAACCTGCATTGCGTGGTTTTATTGAAGAGTTTAGTAGCAATTGTAGATTTATTCTAACTTGCAACTTCAAAAACAGGATTATCGATCCACTACACTCTAGGTGTTCTGTTATAGAATTCAACACTACCAAGTCACAGCTTGCTAGATTAGCAAGTAATTTCATGGATAGAGTTGAGTATATTCTAAAACAAGAAAATGTTTCATATGATAAGCAGACTATTGCTGAATTGATAATCAGACATGCCCCAGATTGGCGGCGTATTCTTAGTGAATGCCAGCGGTATGCTAGTGTGGGTGAAATACCCACTAGCATACTAGTTGGCAGTTCTGATGATAACATCAAAGAAGTTATTTCATATTGCAAAGATAAGAACTTCAAGAAGATGAGAATCTGGGTTGCTAACAACATCTCTCTTGATAGCTCTGTTATCTACAGAAAGATATATGATAATATTTCAGAAAGTGCAGTTTCAGAGAGTATCCCAGCTGCTGTTCTTATACTAGCTGATTACTCATACAAAGATGCAATGGTAGCTGACAAAGAGTTGAATTTATGTGCATGTTTTGTTGAGTTGATGGCTAATATAAACTGGAATTAGATGCCAATTGATCACGATAATAGGATCTGTGAAGTTGATGGGTGCAACAGGCTCGCCAAGAAAACAGGCGCCAAGCTTAAAGATGGAACACCTTGCAGAGCTAGATTGTGCAACATTCATTCGAAAGCCAAATATAAAACTAAAGGTTGGCACGTTGTTTACAGGAAGGATTATTGTGAAAACATAGATGGAAGATTGGGATTTAAATGTAAATGCAAAATAAGATATGATGGTCAGTTGAGTGTTGATCATATAGATGGCGACAACTCCAACAATGATGAAAAGAATTTGCAAACGTTGTGCCACAATTGCCATGCATATAAAACATATATAAATGAAGACTACAGAAAAAGTTAACCTGTTTGATATTATAGCAAACATAAATGGTGGTAAAAAATCAAAGGATATACTGAGTGGTGTATCTGCATACAGTGAAGAAGTTTCACTAGATCCTAATGATCCAGAAAAAGCATACGCTTCATACATGATCAATAAAGGTTTTTCATACTTCAATGACACTGCTTGCCTTGCCAATGAAATGAACATTCATCACCATTTGCCCCCTCGGATGCAATATGACTTTTTAAGGAATACTATTAGACCTAGGAAAAGGTTTAGCAAGTGGTTTAAAGGTATTACTGATAGTGAAGATATAGAGTTGATTAAAAAACACTATGATTACAGCAGTGTTAGAGCAAGAGAAGCTTATGAATTTTTTAATGAGGATCAATTGAAAGAGCTGAGAAGCCTGTATGACACTGGTGGAAAAGAATAAATAAACTAGTTATGAATGAACTAGAAAATGAAACAATTGATTGGGTGCCTAGTGATATGCTTGAAGTATATCTTAATGAACCAGACGACTTTCTCAAAGTAAAAGAAACACTAACCAGGATTGGTGTATCATCTAATAGAGATACGAATGTTCTTTATCAGAGTTGCCACATCTTACACAAGCAGGGAAAGTATTTTATCCTTCACTTTAAGGAGCTTTTCATGCTTGATGGTAAACCTTCCACTTTCACACTTGATGATATGCAGAGGAGAAACACTATTGCAACTCTACTGAGTGATTGGAACTTGCTAACTATCGTTGACAGAGGTTCTTGTAAAGATTGCTCTAACTTGAAGAATATTAAGATCATATCCTTCAAAGAGAAAAGTGAATGGGAACTCAAAAGTAAATATAATATCGGTAATGTGAAAAAAACATACTAAATCAATATAAGTAGATTTGTGACATGATAAGTTTTCGTGTTGCATGAGATGCCCTCGGGGTCTCAACTTAAATACAACTTGCTTAAAAAGGAGTTAAAAAAAATGACAATAACAAATAGAATAAATGGTGCAATGCCTCGTGCATTCGCAGTTGGTTTTGATTCGGTCTTTGATAGACTTGAGTCACTTTCGGTAAATGAGAAAACATCTTATCCACCTCACAATGTAATTAAACATAGTGATAGTGAATTTGAAATCTCTCTTGCAGTTGCAGGGTTTAGCGATAAAGATTTATCGGTTAAACAAGATAAGGATCAACTTATCGTTTCATCTGATGGAGTTGATTTAAATGGTGATAAAGAATACCTTCATAAAGGAATTGGAACTCGCAGTTTCGTTAAAACCTTCACACTTGCTGAACATATCAGAGTGAATGAAGTTAGAATTACTGATGGAATTCTTTCAGTATACCTTAACCTTGAGATACCTGATGAAATGAAACCTAAAACTTTCACCATATTGAATGAAAGTGCATCTGAGTAAATCGAAAGTATAGCACCCAAAAACAAGGCTCTTCAGAAATGGAGAGCCTTTGTTATGTGAACCAACAAATTTTAACAACTATCCAATTGTTTAATTCAAAATATTATAAATACTTAACATGTCTATTAAGTTCAAAAAGGGAAGCTTGGAGGAAGCTGCTCAGAAAATTCTAAATCCAGATATCGTTGAGGAAGCGGAATATAAGGGTAGAAAAGTTAAACTCAATGATCCATTCAGGTCTAATGATGAAAAAAAGAAGTTCTACGTTTATGTTAAGAACGAGAAAGGCAATGTGATAAAGCTAGGATTTGGTGACCCTAATACAGATATAAAACGTGATAATCCAGCAAGGTTGAAAAGTTTCAGAGCAAGGCATAAATGTGATACAGATCCAGGACCCAAGTGGAAGGCTCGTTATTGGTCTTGTAAGTTTTGGGAGAAAGATAAAACTGTAACAGATCTTCTCAAATAGAACCTCTGTATCCTATCTGGGTTTAAAAACCAGAAACATCAATTTTAGTATTTACAAATCATATAATATGGTTTATAATTACTTCAGATGATAAGTGGATTTTATACTAGTGTAGATAGACATAAGAATAACCTAAAATACAGGGGTTATGATCATGATGGTAAGAAGATATACAATTCGTATAGATACCGACCTGAGTTATTCTTAGAGAGTAAAGATAAGGATGCAGAATGGAAGTCACTGAGTGGTAAGCCTCTCGAAAGTGTTAGATTCGATTCGATGAGCGAATGCACTAAGTTCATCAAGCAGTATGAAGACATACCATCTTTTCATGTATACGGAAATGAAAGGCATATACCAGCTTTCATTCAAAGTCAATTCCCCAACAAGGTAGAATATGATAAGAGAATGATTGACATTCTCTATATTGATATTGAAACTGCAATATCAGAAACAGCAGGATTTTCTGATCCAGAAATTGCTGAACAAGAAATATTGACTATAGCTGTCAAGAGTTCCAGATGTGATACATATGTTGTTTGGGGTCTAAAAGATTATTCAACTTCTAGCAGTAGTATACCTCATATTAAAAAGGAGTATAGAAAGTTCGATACAGAATTCGAAATGCTTGAAAACTTTTTGGATTGGTGGAGTGATCCAGAAAATACACCAGATGTTGTTACTGGTTGGAACACAACTTTCTTTGATATACCTTACATTATCAACAGAATTACCCGAGTTCTTGGAGAAACTCAAGTTAAATGCTTAAGCCCTTGGAAAGACATTTCCACTAGAAAGGTGATGATGTTTGGAAAAGAGAAGATAAGTTATACAATATCTGGAATACAATCACTCGACTATTTGGATCTATTTAAGAAATTTACACTAAACACATATGGTCAACAAGAGTCTTATCGATTGGACAATATTGGTGAAGTCGTTCTTGGTCAAAGAAAGATTGATTATTCTGATGTTGGTGGTCTTAAGGAACTGTATGAGTTAGACTTTCAAAGGTTCGTTGATTACAACATTGTTGATGTTGAACTTATTGAGAGATTCGAAGATAAGTTGGGTCTTATTGAATTAGTATTCACACTAGCATATCTTGGTGGTGTTAACTACACTGACACTCTAGGAACTGTCTCTATATGGGATAGTATTATATTCAGAAAGCTTGCCAACAAGAAAATAGCAGTCCCACCATCCAAGAGAAGTGAAAAGCAATCTTATCCAGGTGGATTTGTTAAAGAAGTTATACCTGGGATGTATGATTGGGTTATGAGCTTTGACTTGAATAGTCTATATCCAAATATCATTATACAATATAATATGAGCCCAGAAACTCTAATCAGACACTCTGCCATAACTGGAACAAACCCAGATAAAATATTGAACGATCCACGTAAGTTAACTGAAGATGATAATCTAGCAGTAGCTGCAAATGGAGCTGTATTCTCCAAAACCAAGCAAGGTTTTCTTCCAGAGATTATTGAGGAACTTTATAATAATCGAAAGAAGATAAAGGGTAATATGTTAGGGAAGCAGAGCGAGATGGAATCTATCAAGTCTGAGAAAAGAGAAGATAATCATTCGAAATTAGAATCTTTAGAAAAAGAAGTATCTCTTCTAGATACAGAGCAAATGGCTATTAAGATCTTGATGAACTCACTCTATGGTGCTTTAGGCAATCAATACTTTAGATATTTTGATATCAACATTGCTGAAGGAATCACTTTGACTGGTCAACTTATTATCAGGTGGGCAGAGAAGCATGTTAACGAATGGTTATCTAAGGATTTTCTTAAAGAAGATAAAATTAAAGATAGGATTATCGCAATCGACACTGACTCTGTTTACCTTAATGTTAAAGATGTAGTGGATAAGTTTCAACCGAAAAACCCAGTCAAATTCTTGAGTGAGTTTGGTAGTAAAGCAATTGAACCTATGTTGTCTAAAGTATATCAAGAGTTGGCTGATTTTACTTGTGCATATAAAAACACAATGGTTATGTCTAGAGAGTGCATCGCTGATAGAGCAATTTGGACTGCCAAGAAGAGGTATATCCTTAATGTGCATAACAATGAAGGTGTTCAGTATAGCGAACCGAAAATAAAGATGATGGGAATCGAAGCTATCAAGAGTTCAACTCCTAAAGTTTGTAGAGTTGCGATGAAGGAAATGTTTAAAATTATGCTTAGTGGTGATGAGAAAAAAACACAAAAAGCTATAGAGTTATTCAAGACACATTTCAAAACTCTTCCTGCACATGATATAGCATCTCCAAGAGGTGTTACAAGTGTTACGAAATATTACGATTCTCAATCAACCTATATAAAAGGAACACCCATGCATTGTAGAGCAAGTTTGGTTTACAATAAAAGATTGGAGATTCTAGGTTTAGAAAATAAATACAAATCGATTCAGAATGGAGACAAGATTAAATTCGTATTTCTTAAGAAGGAGAATCCAACTGGAGAGAATGTTGTTGCTTTTCTTGAAGAACTTCCAGAAGAACTTGAACTAAGTCGTTACATAGATTATGAAATGCAGTTTCAAAAAGTATTCTTAGATCCTATTGGGTTAATACTTAACGCTATAAAATGGTCGGCAGAAGAGAGATCTTCACTAGATGATTTTTTCTGTTAAAAAAAGTTTGACAACCAACGATAAAAAACATATAATAACATCAACTTAAATTATGGACTACACAGTTAACAAATACCCGATTTATATAATATCTAAAGGTAGAGCTGATACTAGATTCACTTCAAGGTCACTAGAGGCTATGAATACACCATATAGAATAGTAATTGAAGAATCTGAGTATGATGACTATGCCGCAGTTATAGATCCTAAAAAAATACTGACTCTACCTAGTGATTTTCGAGAAGATCCTAGATATGCTAAACGATGTGAAGACACTGGATATCTCGGTGGATCTATTCCAGTTAGAAATTGGGTTTGGGAGCATTCCAAGAGTGAAGGTCATGCTAAACACTGGGTGCTAGATGACAATCTCAGATACTTTTTTAGATTCAATAACAATCGAAGAAGGAGAGTAACGACTGGTGCTATCTTCAGAGCTGCAGAAGACTTCACTGATCGTTACGAGAATGTAAAATTAGCAGGACTGAACTACTGTATGTTCGTTATACCAACTAAGATAAGTTTACTAGAAACTCCATATTATCTCAACTCAAGGATCTACAGTTGCATTTTGATTTCCAATGATCTAGATGTTCGGTGGAGGGGTAAGTATAATGAAGACACCGACTTATCATTGAGGGTTCTCAAGCAGGGTTACTGCACAATGTTGTTCAATACTTTCTTGTGTGGAAAAATCACAACGATGACAATGAAAGGTGGTAACACCGAAGACATATACAATGCTGGTGCCGAACAAGAATATGATGATCGATATACATTTGCCAAGTCACTGAAAGATCAACACCCAGATGTTGTGGAAATAACTAGGAGATTTAAAAGAACACACCACCTCGTTGATTACACATCTTTCAAGCAAAAGCCTATATACAAAGAAGGAATTGTTCCCGTATACGAAAACAATGAATATGGAATGGTCTTCAGAGAACCAACTGAACAACAAAAGGAAGCAGAAGAATCACACTGGAAGAAGAAATGAGTAAGAAACAAGTAAGAAACGTAAACACTGTTGATAATAACATCTTTCTTAGAGCTGAAGGTGCAGAAGATGTTATGCATGGATGGTGGGGCATGCCTGAGTATAAGCACAATGAATACTGCCATGCTAAATTAGAGATTGCATTTGAGAGTGAAGATGATATAAAACATTTTGTTGAAGCAACTGGGTTATCTGTTAAAGAAGCATCAACATGCTTTTGGTATCCAGAATTTGCATATGATAAAGATCACACCTGGAGATGGATGAATGATGAAAATTAAAAAAAGAATTAACGTTAGATTCGAAGACGCTGAGAAGATGGTTGAGTTTGGTAAACTTTTGAGTATCAAACATCTGACCAAGAAAACTAAGCGAATTGTTTACAAGAAACCAGAAGACCCCTTTTCCAGTTTTTTCTCAGAACAAGATAGTGACCAATAAGATATGGAGTATAGCCTTACAATATTTAATTCTATATTCGACAACAAGACGCATCGAAAGATGTCATTCGATAGTTGGGAAGAAGTAGAAAAGCTATTTTTAGATTTAAGTAAGCAAGATGGTTATAAACCCAAAAAAGGTGAGTTTAAAAAAGGATCACCTTTGATCAGTCCAGCTGTATACAAAGAAAACACTACGCGGGCTAATGCAAATGTCATTTCTTGGGGTGGTTGGGCCGCACTTGATATTGATGAATATGATTGTTCATTCAAGCAAGTGATCGATAGCTTTAAAGATATACGTCATATACTTTATAACAGCTCAAGCTCAACAGAAGAAAAGCCTAAATTTAGAGTCGTAATACCTTTTGAGAGAAGTATCAAATCAGAAGAAATAAAAGGTTTATGGTATGCAATTAACTCTGAGTTCAATTCGTTTGCAGACCCCCAAACTAAAGACTTATCAAGGATGTATTATGTTCCAGCAAAATATCCTAATGCATATTCATTCTTTAGATATAACGAAGAAGCTAAGATGGTTGATGTAGATGCGTTAATGAAAAAACATCCATTTATAGTTCCACAAGAAAATTCTTTTCGTAGTCAGTTGAGTGAAGAAATGAGAGATAAGTTACTTAAGTATAGAACAGATCAACTCAACAACAAAGACGTAAAGTGGTCATCTTACCATGATTGCCCCTTCGTATCAAGAGAAGTTGTTAACCAATATAGATGCATAACAGAATCTGGTTGGTATCACGCCATGTATAAGATAATGGTAAGCATAGTTGCAAAAGCTATAAAGAAGAGTTACCCCATACAAACACATGAAGTTGTATCTCTATGCAAAGAGATAGATAATGATACAGGTGGTTGGTATAAAAGCAGACCATTGGATTTAGAAGCTAAAAGAGCCATTGATTTTGGTATGCACAATTTCTAATAATTATAAATAAAGTTATGGCTAAGAAAAATAAAAAAACAAAGGGTTCTCTCTTTGCTAAAGTTAAAAAAACTCTTAAACCTTCTGCCGAAGAAGTGGTTGCTGAAGAAGAAGCTACTGAAGAAGTTATTGAAGAAGTTGTTGCTGAACCTAAAGCTAAGAAAACTACAGCTAAGAAAAAGAATATCGTAAAACTTGGAGGAAAAGATATCGATGTTGATGCATTAACACCTCGCGAAGTTAGAAAGTTAGTTGGTGAGTGGGGTAGAAGTAAGTTGAAATCTTTAGGGATTATCTAAGCTCTTACAAACCAATATAAATCTACAAACCCCAATGACTGTCATGGTCTTTGGGGTTTGTCATGTATAGATATATTAGTCATGCAAAAAGAAAAAGAAGTCATAGGGAAAATCAAAAGTATTATTTCAGACTTGAAATACGTTATGGATAGTTCAGACATAGAGAAGTCAATTTCTAAAATAACAGTTGTTATAGATGAATACGAAAAGTCTAACGATTTGAATTTGGGTGAATTGGAAAACCAACTTATAATGGAAAATGAACTCAGAATAAAACTATCCAAACATTGTGATGATGGATATTAAGTAAAGGAAACTCGAAATTAGTGTTTGACTTTTCGTGGTTTTATGATAGGTTGTAATCGTGATTGAGAGAAAAGATCACTAAAACATTATGACAAGAGTAGCAGAGAAAGTTGCCAAACTTACAACAAGGATCACAGAAGAAGATGTTCTGTCACTTTACGAATCGAGAGACTCATTAGATAACTCAGAATATGTTTTCGATGGTTTGGATTTGATAGAAGAGTTGGAAGCTGACGAACTTGAAGATTTATTACATCACACAGAAAGATTGATATTTTCGTTGACTAATCACACTTTTCGTGATAAAGTGTAACCACAATCGAGAGAGATTATATTATGAAAAAAAACAACAACAACAGCAAAGTGAGTGACGAAGTGCATTATGAAATTGTGGTTAAAGTCAGAGAGATCGTTGGTGGTCACCTGCTGATGAATGAGAAGCTCAAATGCCAACATAACCGAGAGATGCTTGATGAGATCATCGAAGACCTAATTATGTATCGTAACACTCTCCCAAGTGTATCCGACCTAGAAGCTTGCAACGTAATCTAACACAAAACTATGGAAGATGAAGCTTTAAAATTTGCGACTATGGCGCATGGTGATCAGAAGAGAAAATATACTGACGAACCATATATTATCCACCCTATCGCTGTGGCTGAAATTGTGAAGTCTGTAGAACACACGGACGAAATGATTGCCGCGGCATTGCTTCATGATGTTGTAGAAGACACTCCATTTACTATCGATGATATTTTCGATAGGTTTGGTGATAATGTCGGCGAACTTGTAAGTTGGTTAACTGACGTTAGTAGACCTGAGGATGGTAATAGAAAAATAAGAAAGCGTATAGATAGAGAGCATATTGCAGAAGCACCCGCAGACGCGCAAACTATCAAAATAGCTGACTTGATACATAACACGGGAAGTATAGAAAGATACGATCCAAGTTTCTGGAAAGTATACAAGCAAGAAAAAATTGATTTACTTGGTGTTCTAACTAAAGGTGATGCAACCTTACGTAAGATTGCTTATGAATTAACAGGAACACTAATATAATAAAATTATGCAAGAATACACAGTAAAAGTAAAGGCTAATGGCAACAAGCGTTGGTATCAGAATGATATGTTTCATCGGTTAGATGGGCCTGCTATTGAATGGGCTGATGGAAGTAAGTTTTGGTTTCAAAATGGCAATCTTCATCGCGAAGATGGGCCTGCAGTTGAATGTGTTAATGGCTATAAGGCTTGGTATATTGGCGGTGAACAACTTACCGAAGATGAGTTTAACAATAGAACTAGCAATGTAGAGGTAACTCTTGAGGACATTGCTAAAGCTATGAATATAGACGTTGACAAGCTTCGCATTAAGGAACATTGATATAATAAGATTATGGAAGAATACACAGTACAAGTATATGCTAAGGGTAATAGGTCTTGGTATCAAGATGGTAAGTTTCACCGTCTAGATGGTCCTGCTATTGAACAGACTAATGGAAGTAAATTTTGGTATCAAAATGACAAGCGTCATAGGTTAGATGGGCCTGCTGTTGAAGATGCTAATGGCTATAAGGCTTGGTTTATTGACGGTAAAGAGCTTACTGAAGAAGAGTTTAACAATCGTGACAAAGTAGAAGTAACTCTAGAGGATATCGCCGAAGCTATGAACATCGATGTTGACAAGCTTCGCATTAAGGAACACTAATATAATAAAATTATGGAAGAGTACAAAGTAAAGGTATATGCTAATGGTAATAGGGATTGGTATCAGAATGGCAAGCGTCATAGGTTAGATGGGCCTGCTTCTGAATATGCTAATGGAACAAAGTATTGGTATCAGAATGGCAAGCGTCATAGGTTAGATGGGCCTGCTTCTGAATATGCTAATGGAACAAAGTATTGGTATCAAAATGACAAGCGTCATCGTCTAGACGGGCCTGCAATTGAATCGTCTGATGGTAGTAAGGATTGGTATCAGAATGACAAGCGTCATAGGTTGGACGGCCCTGCAATTGAAGAAGCTAATGGTTATAAGTCTTGGTGGCAAAATGGTATGCGCCATCGTCTAGACGGTCCTGCTTGTGAATATGCTGATGGTTATAAGGAATGGTATATTGACGGTGAACAACTTACCGAAGAGGAGTTTAACAATAGAACTAGCAATGTAGAAGTAAATGAAGTAACTCTCGAAGATATCGCAAAAGCTATGAATATAGACGTTGATAAATTACTCATTAAGGAACACTAATATAATAAAATTATGGAAGAATACACAGTAAAGGTAAATGATAGTGGAGCAAAGTTTTGGTATCAAAATGATAAACTACATCGGTTAGATGGACCTGCTTCTGAATATGCTAGTGGTAGTAAGGCTTGGTATCAAAATGGTAAGCTTCATCGGTTAGATGGACCTGCAATTGAATGGTCTGATGGTAGTAAGGTTTGGTATCAGAATGACAAGCGTCATCGCGAAGATGGGCCTGCTATTGAATGGGCTAGTGGCTGTAAGGAATGGTATATCGAAGGTAAACGGCTTACCGAAGAGAAGTTTAACAATCGTAATAAAGTCGAAGTAACTCTAGAGGATATCGCCGAAGCTATGAATATAGACGTTGATAAGCTCCGCATTAAGGAACACTGATATAATAAAATTATGCAAGAATACACAGTAAAGGTAAATCAATATGGCAACAAGTATTGGTATCAAAATGGTAAACTTCATAGGTTAGATGGACCTGCTTGTGAATTTGCTAATGGTAACAAGTATTGGTGGAAAAACAATAAGCGTCATCGCGAAGATGGGCCTGCTGTTGAAGATGCTAATGGCTATAAGGCTTGGTTTATTGACGGTAAAGAGCTTAGTGAAGAAGAGTTTAATGATAGAACTAGCAATGTAGAAGTAACTCTAGAGGATATTGCTAAAGCCATGAACATCGACGTTGATAAGCTAAGGGTTAAAGGAACACTAATATAATTAGATCATGGAGACAGTAATTGAAGAAGTTTTAGGATTCGTAATGGGGATAGTATTAATGGTTGGTATTATCTTTGTTATTGTCGAACTAATATGTGATTGATGGACAGGAAGTAGTAACACTAATATAATAATAGTATGCAAGAATACACAGTAAAAGTATATCCTAATGGCGACAAGTATTGGTATCAGAATGACAAGCGTCATCGCGAAGATGGGCCTGCTATTGAATGGGCTAGTGGCTGTAAGGAATGGTATCAGAATGACAAGCGTCATCGCGAAGATGGGCCTGCTATTGAATTTGCTAATGGCAACAAGCTTTGGTATCAAAATGGTAAACTACATCGCGAAGATGGGCCTGCGATTGAATATGCTAATGGCTATAAGGCTTGGTATATCGAAGGTAAAGAGCTTACCGAAGAAGAGTTCAATGCTCGCAATAAAGTCGAAGTAACTCTTGAGGATATCGCCGAAGCTATGAACATTGATGTAAAGAAACTACGCATTAAGGAAAACTAACATAATAAAATTATGGAAGAATATAAAGTAAGAGTATATGATAATGGTAATAAGCTTTGGTATCAGAATGGCAAGCGTCATAGGTTAGATGGGCCTGCAATTGATTGGGCTAATGACAATAAGTCTTGGTGGCAAAATGGTAAGTGCCATCGGTTAGATGGTCCTGCCATTGAACGGGCTAATGGAGATAAGCTTTGGTATCAGAATGACAAGCGCCATCGGCTAGACGGGCCTGCTATTGAACGGGCTGATGGATATAAGGCTTGGCTTCAAAATGACGAGTTTCATCGACTAGATGGGCCTGCTATGGAATATGCTAATGGAACTAAGTATTGGTATCAAAATGGTAAGTGTCATCGCGAAGACGGGCCTGCAATTGAATGGTCTGATGGTGATAAGCATTGGTTTATCGAAGGTGAAAAACTTACTGAAGAAGAGTTTAACAATAGAACTAGCAATGTAGAAGTAAATGAAGTAACTCTGGAAGATATTGCAGAAGCAATGAACATTGATGTTGATAAGCTCCGCATTAAGGAACACTAATATAGTAAGATTATGAAAAAAAGCACAGAAGTGAAGATGGTGAAATGCCTTTCTCAAGATAACCTAAAATCTTACCTTTTCGGAAAAGCCCGCGAATTTGCCAGCGAGTCTTACGAAAATGTTGATTGGGACAAAACAGAGCATGGTAATTTTGGTAAGTATTATTTTGAGGAGTTCTTAGAGTACATCGAAGATGATAGACCAGAACAAATAAACTTGCTGATAGAAAAAGAGCTAGAATGTGAAATGTCACTATCAGAATGTGAAGATTTGGATGCATATGTAGATTCGATCATAACTCAAGACGAATACCACATCAATAACATTGTTATTTTTAGAGATTTAATTTTTTAAGAACATGAATGAATTAGAAGAAATTCTGGATAGTCTTAGAGATTATTATAGTGATGAATACCAACTGGAAAGAGAGTTCGTTTTAGAGCTTGTTCAGATTGGTTATGATCCAGATCATGCAACATCAATAGCATTAGACTTGATAAAATAAACTCCAATTTTTAATTGACAAAGATAAAAAATAATATATAATAAACACATGGCAATATTAGATAAACTAAAAAAGAATTGCAGGACTGCTCAAGCGGAAGTTCTGTCAGAAAGTAAGTTCTTTACTAGGGAAATGGTCCCGACATCAGTACCGATGATCAACGCAGCTCTTAGTGGTAAGTTAGATGGGGGTCTTTCTTCTGGACTAACTGTGTTAGCAGGACCCAGTAAGCACTTCAAAACATCATTCGCCTTATTAATGGCGAGTGCATATTTAAAGCATCATGAAGACTCTGCTCTTCTTTTCTATGACAGTGAATTTGGATCTCCACAAGGATATTTCGAAAGTTTTGGGATAGACACATCAAGAGTTCTTCATACACCTGTCACTAATATCGAAGAGTTGAAATTCGACATCATTAATCAACTCAGTGAGTTGGATCGTAATGATAAGGTTATCATAGTGATCGATAGTATTGGTAACATTGCGAGCAAAAAGGAAGTCGAAGATGCAGAAAACATGAAGAGTGTTGCTGATATGACCCGCGCAAAAGCACTAAAAGGTTTGTTCAGAATGGTAACACCTTTCTTGTCAATGAAAGACATTCCTCTTCTGGCAATTAACCACACCTATCAAACACAAGAAATGTTCAGTAAAGCAGTTGTCAGTGGTGGCACAGGCGTAATGTATTCTGCTGATAACGTTTGGATTATTGGTAGACAACAAGACAAAGTTGGAACAGAAATTCAAGGTTATCACTTCATTGTTAATATTGAAAAGTCACGTTTCGTTAAAGAGAAAAGTAAGATTCCAATTAGTGTTAGTTGGAGTGGTGGTATTGAGAAGTGGAGTGGATTACTTGAAGTTGCAATCGATGGTGGTTATGCACACAAACCTAAGAATGGATGGTATAATGCTAAAGACCCAGAAACTGGTGATGATCTTCATGCATCTAACTGTCGAGCTAAAGACACACTGAATAAAGAGTTTTGGGCCCCAATCTTTGAGAAGACTGATTTTGCTGATTACGTTAAAAACAAATATACAATTGGCATGACTAAGATGTTAGTTGATGAAGATGAGGTAGAAACTGAAGCTGTTGAGGAGGTGGAAAATGATTAATGATTCAGATTACAAATTAATTGATGGTGTAAATGCAAAAACATATAGTGTTGAATGTTTGTTTGACAAATATAAAGGTATAGTGTATACTTACTCCACTGTTAAGATGAATGAAGAGGTAGTTGATGGTGAAAACATCTGCAGGCTATCATTCAACTATAAAGTAGAATCTATACCAGAAAGTGTAGATGGTGACGCTCTTAAAGACGATGTAGATTTCCAAAACCATATTGGAGAAATACTCGCACATATAATTACAAATTACGAATACCAAATTGGAAATAATGACGAAAACCCTTGAAGAAGTTATACTTAGTAACTTAATATATAATGAAAACTTTTGCAGAAAAGCATTACCTCACATTAAAAGTGATTATTTCCAAGGTTCTGATAGATCAGTATATGAATTGATAACTTCTTTTATTGAGAAGTATAACAAGCTCCCCGATACTAAAGTATTAAGCATAGAGTTTCAGAAGTCAGATTTGGCTGGAAACCAAGATGCTAATGAGATACATTCTATAATCACTGGATTAGAAGATGAATCCACCGATAGTGATTGGTTAGTCGATACTACTGAAAAATGGTGCAAGGATCGCGCTTTGCATTTAGCTGTAATGGAGTGTATTACTATCATTGATGGTAAACATCAAGATAAAGCTGAAGGTGCAATGCCTGACATTCTTGACAAAGCACTAGGAGTCACATTCAATACAGAAGTTGGTCATGATTATATTGATCAATCTGATTCACGTTTTGATTTCTATCACTTGGATGAGAAGAAAATGCCATTTGACCTTGAAATGCTGAACAAAATAACCAATGGTGGTGTTCCAAACAAAACTCTAAATTGCATTCTTGCTGGAACAGGTGTGGGTAAAAGTTTAGCGATGTGTCACTTTGCTTCTAGCGCACTTGCACAAGGTAAGAACGTGTTGTATATAACATTAGAGATGGCTGAAAAGAGAATCGCAGAAAGGATCGATGCGAATCTTATGGATGTAAGAATAGATCAACTAAAGAATCTAACTAAGGAAAAATTCGATAGTAAGATAGATGGTATATCTAAAAAAACACAAGGTAAATTAATTGTAAAAGAATATCCTACTGCTAGCGCACACTCTGGTCACTTTAGAGCTTTGCTAACTGAACTCAAGATGAAGAAGAAATTCATGCCTGATGTTATTTACATCGATTATCTTAATATTTGTGCTAGTTCAAGAATTAAAGGATTGAGTGGTGGAGTCAATACATATAGTTTAATCAAGAGTATTGCTGAAGAACTTCGTGGATTAGCTGTTGAATTCGATGTTCCGATTTGGAGTGCAACACAGGTAACAAGAGGTGGATTTGACAATAGTGATATTGAGTTGACTGACACTAGTGAGAGTTTTGGATTACCCGCAACGTGTGACCTTATGATTGCTTTAATATCCAATGAGCAACTTGAGAATATGAATCAAGTTATGGTTAAGCAACTTAAGAATCGATATAACGACATAACATCACTGAAGAGGTTTACATTAGGAATTGATAGATCTAAAATGAGGCTATATGATATTGATGACCCGACTGATGGTCTAGTTTCATCAAATGACTCACCTCCTCAACAGAATACATTCGTTAATAGAGGTAGAACAACAGAGGGATTCAGCGACTTTAAAACTTGATATATACCTTTGTATATATGAAGTTAAAAAAGAATCAAGGTATATATTTTCGAAAATCTGTTCAAGAACTTGTAGAGAATAAAATAGACCTACATTTTTCAAGAACAAAAAAAGTAGATGATTGTGGAGGTTACTTCTGCCCCGAAACTAAAAGCTTAAGAGTTGCTATTTGGAATAAGGATTGGTTCTCTATATTCATTCACGAATATAATCATTTTAAGCAATGGTATGAGCAAACCGATCTTTGGAAGAGTGTAGAAGCTGTCGATTTTTTCAATGATTTCCCCGATAAGTATTCTTTGCCAACCCAACTTATGGAGCAGGAGTGCGATAAAATGGTTTATCGTGATATTGTTCGATTTGAACTGGAAGGTATGGATAACTACATATGTGAATCAAATGCATACCACGTTTCTTATGTGAATATGGTTGATGAGAAAAAGTTCCCAAGTCTAGCTCCTTTCAGATTCAAGGATATATTAAATCTGTGCCCCGAAGATAGGTTCTTCGAAGCTTCTGAACTGAAAAAGCCCAGTAAAGAGTTATACGACTTAATAAGTGAAAAATGTTTCTAACTTATCATTGTTAGTCGCTTCATATCAGTGACTAACATAGATATAAGTATAAATAGTTAATAAACTTATAAAGACAATAATGAGTAAAAAATACTTAAGCTTTCAAGATTTCACACTATGTGAAGCAATAGCTACTGGCACACTTGATAAAGCATTGTCACTTATAAGTGGTTATCTAAAGAAAAACACAAGCCATAACTTCTCTCAAGTCGATGATAAATTCTCAGGACCCGATGAAACTGTCGGGACTAGAATGCTTTCAGATGATGGCATATCAATCCAACTAAATTGGAGTGAAACTAAAAACGAATCCAATGAACTTCATAGTGTTGATGTTATGTTTGGTGAAGGAAAGAAAACTTTAAACCTTGAAAAGAGCCTAAGCTTAGTTAAAACACTACCAATTTTGGTTAATTTTATTAATGGTAGCTATGATAGAAAACTCTAAACTATTTAATTTTATGCGAAACGATACTAAAGATGATGATCAGTATTCCAAAGATGCTATGGATATGCTATCAAACATTAAGAAAAGATTGGAAGATATTAAGAAGGAAAACAAAGATTCCAATTCTGTGATAACTTCTAAAGTTAGAAAAACTCCAAAGATCGTTATAGAGAAGAGAGCTGTGCTTCATGCAAGAAGATTTATAGCTGAGAAGAACCTGCCAATTTCCATTGAGTCAGATCTAGTATCAAGGCTAATTCCAATCATAGAAACAATTGAAAACATCTAAAATGAAATCTTTCAGGTCTTTTGTAGAGTCTAGGAAAAACCCAATCGTTATATCGACGGGTAATTTCAATCCACCAAGCAACAACTGCTTGAATATAATAGAGAGGGCTTCTGCATTGGCTGAAGGTGATAACTATAGAATATATTCATCAACTGAAAGTGATGAGGAGTTTCAACCTTTAGAGTATAATCAAAAGATTGACTTTATGCGTAAAATGTTTAGTTCACATGGCAGGAATATTATAAGAGATGTCAATGTGAAGAATGCTCTTGAAGCTGTTAAAAAAGCACACTCTGATGGTTATAACAAGCTTACTTACATATCAGAAGATGATTCAGTCGATGCTTACAAGACTCTGTTCAAAGCACACAATGTAGAATCCCTTTTCGAGTTTGGTATTGAAGTTGTTGGTGTTAAATCAGAGATGATCAACGAATCCATGTTGGTAGAGAGTGTTAAAGAGAACGACTTGAAGACTTTTTCACGGGGAATACCAAAGACTTATGGAGATTCTATAAAGTTATTTAACGCTGTTCGGGTTGGTCTAGGCCTCGAAGAGTCACACAACTTCAGAACACATATTCAAATCGCTGATAGCTGTGAGTTGAGGGATCTTTATATAACGAATAAGATATTCAATATACAAGATGAAGTTGAAAGCACTAAAGATGGAAAAATTTACAAGGTAAAGGAAAGGCATAGCAATTATGTCGTAGTAGAAAACGAAAAAGAAAACAAAAAGTTCTTTATAAAAGACATAAAACCAATAAAATGAAAAGTTTAAACGAAATAACAACATCATATGCTGTTAAACAGAACAGTGATGTGGAAATTGAAAAAATGATAGTCGAATCCAATGAAGTATTGGATGAGCCCCAGTGCGATGTTACTTCAGTTCTTTCTGATATATGTGATGCTCTTGGATTGAGTGATGATCTGTATACGACTCTATCAAAAGTGGAAACTATCGATGAAGACTCTGCAAAACTAATATCCGACTCTATCTCCAAGCTGAACGAGGCTTATCAAATGATAGATCAGAAATATGGAATAGTCGAATCCAAGACTAAAAACTCAAGTGCAATCATAGATGCTGAAAATATCTTCCTGGAAGATATCGTTTCTTAAGTTTCTCAACCTCCAATCTTATATATAATATAGCATGATTGGTAATGATGAACTAAACAAAGAAAATTTTGCTTTATATGCAGCTAAGAACTACACCAATAAGAGGGTATTGGATGTAGAAGAATTCTACGAAGATCTATCTAGCTTCAAGTATGTGCAGAAACTCTTTACTAGATACGAAAGAACAAATGAGATAAAAGAGAGATTGGTTCTTAACCATTTGATTAACATCTACAATGTTTTTAAGTTCAATTCTGCCACAAAAATGTTATTTTTTAAGTTGAATAGTAAACACCATCCAGCATTAAAAACCTTTTTGATTTACCTTAATTACATAAAGGTTGATGATTTTATAAATATCCACTGTGATTTGTATATCACTAAAAAACTTCAAAACATCTAAACATGGGACTATTAAGCAGAGCAGGAGATACATACTATGCACTGAGGTTTCTCAGGTTGCTAACAACTCCTTGGAAAAAAACCAATGCGTATAAAGCTGGAATAATTGGTGACAAGGGTCAGTTGCTTAAAAAGCCAGAGACTAGTGAGGAGAAGAGTGTTTATAACGTCTTCCATAAACTTGTATATAACTTGAAGAGGTTGCTGACTAAATTACCATTCGGTCAGAGTGTTATTGGTAGATATGCTTCTGCATTATACTTGATCAAAGAGCATACTGGTTTATCTGATGAACTCATAGGAGAATGCCTGTATGAGTTATATGGTTTCAACCCAGCTAAAGAAGATTTAATCACAGAATCCTTTTACACTAATCAAGATGATCAGCTATACTCTGGTGAATATAGTGTGAAAGATGGCTGTATATTTTTAAATGGTGACTACTTGAAATGCAAAGGTGACTCTGTATATTGTAATGAAGATACAACACCCGTTGGTGAAATATTCGGGATTCCAGTTTTCAAGTTAGTTCATTTAAAAACTAAGAATATTATATATACTACAACTCACGATATCGAAGCATGAAAAAAGAAGACACCACTAGTTCAGCAGTAGCTGGAAACCCACAACCATTATTTCAGAAGTCTAAGCACGATGAGATGCAAGGCCCAAACTGGAGAATGTTCAACGTTCCTATGGAAACGTTTGTAAAGTTTGAATCTGGAAGGTATAAGTTTGAAAGGTGGTCTAAATATTTGAATCTTGAAGATGAAAATCAAGGTGAAATTTATCGATATGCTAAGAGACAACGAAAGAACACTGTTGTTCTTCGATGTGAAGAGACTGGGGCTTTAAGAGCTATTTTTCGTAAAGGTAATATGAGAAAATAGAACTTTATTGTTTACAAAGCCCGAGTTTATAATATAATGCACAAGTTACAAACTTGATGTATCAACCAACACCGAATAAAAGAAAAGAAAAAAAATGTCTAGTACTACTCCTGCGAAAAAGCCACAACTCACAATATGGGATGAACAAATATCCCGAAAGCCTAACATGTTCCCTTGGACTACGAAATATATTCGTTCAATGCATGATAATTTTTGGACCGATAGGAAGTTCAATTTTTCGGCTGATGTTCACCATTTTAAGACTGTTTTAAACGATCAGTATAGAGAAATAATCGTAAGGGATCTTAGTGCTATTGGTCAAATCGAGATTGCTGTAAAAACATTCTGGGCTAAACTTGGTGATAACCTTCCACACCCAGCACTACAGGATCTAGGATATGTTATGGCTAACACTGAAGTTGTTCACAACGAAGCTTATGAAAGATTGATCAGTGTTCTTGGTTTAGATGATGTTTTCGAAGAGAACTTAAAACTCGACTGTGTTAAAGGTAGAGTCAAATATCTTAAGAAGTATACTCATAGATTCTATAAGGATAGCAAAAAACAATACTTGTATGCACTGATTCTCTTTACGCTTTTTGTCGAGAATGTTTCACTTTTCAGTCAATTCTATGTAATCAACTGGTTTGCAAGAACTAAGAATGTTCTTCCCGCAACTGATCAGCAGGTAATGTATACTCGAAACGAAGAGAACATCCATGCTCAAGTTGGCGCTGAGATCATCAACGAAATCAGAAAGCAAACACCAGAACTTTTTGATGATGAACTTAGAGATAGGATCACACATGAAGCTGGAGAAGCTTTTAAAGCAGAATCAAAGATTATTGATTGGATCGTCAATGGAATCGATGAGGTTGTAGAGGAAGAAGGTGACCAGCAAGTTGGATTGAGCGCACCTATCCTAAAAGAATTCATTAAAGATAGAATCAATCTTAGCTTGGATATGATTGGTTGGGATAAGCTCTTTGATGTTGATGAAGATCTCTTGTCAAAAACTCAGTGGTTCAACGAAGAGCTGCATGGTAACAACAGAACAGATTTCTTTAATCAAACCCCAGTTGAATATAGCAAAAACAACAAGTCATATGATGAAGATGACTTATTTTAAGTAAACGAAAAAGTAATATATAAGATATAATGAGTGATAAAATTGAATGGTTGAATAGGAATTCTAGAAAGTTTTTAAAAGAAGGATATTTAACAGAAGGTGAAGAACCAGAAGATAGACTTAAAGACATAGCAAGAGGTGCAGAAGATATACTAGGGATCAGTGGGTTTGCTGAAAAATTCCTTGGTTATCTCTATAGAAACTTCTACAGTTTGAGTAGCCCAGTTTGGTGCAACTTTAACAGGGAGAGAGGTCTTCCAATCTCTTGCTTTGGTTCTTATATTCCAGACAAGTTAGAACACATCTGTGGTCATAAAGTTGGTGAAGTATCAATGATGACTAAAAACAGTGGTGGAACAAGTGCATACTTCGGTGACGTTCGTGCCCGTGGAACTACTATCGGAAAGGATTGTGGAACTAGCACTGGTCCTGTTCACTTCATGGAGATATATGAATCTCTGATGAATGTTGTGGCTCAAGGTTCAATGCGTAGGGGTGCTTTTGCGGCTTATATGCCTGTAGATCATCCAGACATTGAAGAGTTCTTGGATATCATGGAAGAAGGAAATCCCCTACAAAAAATAAGTATAGGTGTTTGTATTTCTGATGAATGGATGCATGACATGTTAGAAAATGATAACAAAGTCAACAAGAAAATCTGGGGTAAGATAATCAAAAAGAAATTTGAATCTGGATACCCCTACATCTTCTTCTCCGATAACGTTAATAAAGGGGCTCCACAAGTTTACAAAGATAAGAGCAAAACTATCCATGCTAGTAACCTTTGCAGTGAGATCATGCTCTCTAGCAGTGAAGACGAAAGCTTTGTGTGTTGCTTGAGTAGCTTGAACTTGAGTAAATGGGAAGAGATTCAAGAAACAGATGCAATCGAAACAATGGTTTACTTCTTGGATGCAGTAATGTCTGAGTTCATCACCAAAACTGATGGAATGCCATTTATGGAAAGTGCCAGAAACTTTGCTATCAGACAAAGGGCCCTTGGTATGGGTGCTTTAGGTTGGCATGACTATTTGATCAAAAACATGATTCCATTTGAGAGCTTGGAAGCGCAACTACACAATACTCAGATTTGGTCAACGATAAGAACTAGGGCAGACAAAGCAACTAAAGAACTTGCTGACATGTTTGGAGAACCAGAATTATTGGAGGGTTATGGAAGAAGGAACACTACAACTCTAGCTGTAGCCCCAACTGTTAGTAGTTCATTTATTCATGGTCAAGTATCACAGGGCATTGAACCGAACATGGATAACTACTTTACCAATAATAATGCTAAGGGTAAGTTCAGCTACAGAAATCCATATCTGAAAGAAATCCTAAAAAAGAAAGGTGAGGATTCCAGAGAAACTTGGGATAGTATTCTTAGAAGAGGTGGGAGTGTTCAACATCTGGAGTTTTTAAGTGATCACGAAAAGGATGTGTTTAAAACTTGGGGTGAGATTAGCCAAAAGGAGATCATCATCCAAGCTGCACAGAGACAACAATTCATTGATCAAGGTCAATCGTTGAATGTTATGATTGATCCAGAAACTCCAGCCAGAGAGGTTAGTAAGTTGATGATATATGCATGGAAGCAAGGTGTTAAAAGTTTATACTATCAACGAAGTGCAAACCCAGCACAGAAGCTGGCTAGGGAGATTAACGAATGCTCAACCTGCGAAGGATAACATGATACACGAACACAAATGCAATTTCTGTAGGGCTCAATATGAAATATATTGGGATGATGACCCCATCTCCTTTTCAACTGGTGTTGAAGATGTAGATGATGACCACAACGACAACTACGAAGAATTTCTTCCCGAATATTGTCCTTTTTGTGGAACTCATATACATTGCAGTGATGCAGATCAAACTCCACAATTCGAAGGTTAAACAAAAATCGGGTGTAGAAAATTCTCTGCACCCCTTTTTTTATCTTTACATTTTTGCGGTTTCGTGTTAGGTTGTAACCACAATCGAGAGAGATTATATTATGACAAAAACATACAACGTAAAAAAAGAAGCCGCCAAGTTAACTTTAGCTGAGTATAAGAAGTTGGAAGCTGGGAATGATCATTCCCGATGCTACGAGATTCTTGCTGTTTATGGTGAAGATAGAGAAGCACTAGAAGTCGCAAAATTCAACACTGAGTTTCGAAACAAGTTTGGTTATTGCAACACTGCATTGAGGGATGAAGCTCATGAGTTATGCAATCACTATTACGCTCTTCTAGTATCTGATGCTAACAGCTAATTAAAATAATATGGAAAAAATACTAATATTCTTTGCTTCTATTTTGATATCCTTTTGGATTGTGAGTGTTTCATTTTTCTTGATTTCACTACTAATCGATACAGTTTTTACAAAGAAAGAAAATGTCTAGCGAAATCCTAGTGTCTACACGCAAAGAGGATTCCATTGAAGATAGCAAATGAAGTTTTTTGTTGACGAATCGCGCTTTTCGTGATAAGTTGTAACCACAATCGAGAGAGATTATATTATGAGTGATGACAAAAAAAATCCACAAGTTGGAATATTAAACCGAGCTAAAGGACAATCTTTACTTTCAAGATTACTAGATGGTGACAGGTCGTTTGATAAGGATGAAATTGATGCTGAGGTTCAAGACATGGATACAGAATCTCTAAAGTCTATAATCAGATCATTTAATATGCCACTCTCTAAGCTTGAAAATACTCGTGATGCAGTTACATTCGCAAATATCTTCCCCTTACATAGTGGGATTGAGTCAGCAAGAGATTATCAAATCCAACAAGTATTAAAAGAGTTAGATAGAAGAGATCGAAAAAAATGAAGTTTTTTGTTGACGAATCGTGCTTTTCGTGATAAGTTGTAAACACAATCGAGAGAGATTATATTATGAAAACACTTAAACAAATCAAAAAGGTAATTGAAGAAAATTATGAATCGAACAATCCTACTTACGCGGGATTGAGTTCATCAGAGATTGGAGAGCATAGTCGGTCGATTATGTTTGGAGATGATATGGAAGCATTTCCAGATGAAAAAGAGTGGTCTGCAATTACAGATTAATCTTTTGTGACAGGTTTTAACTACAATCAAGAGAGATTATATCATAATCGCAGGCATCCCTTGGATATACCTTTCCCCGAAGTTCTATAACCACTACGACAAATTTAAATAATGACAGCTACAGATTACATAGAAAAAGAAATTACACCAGTCAAAGGAGGTGTTGTGTGGTCACCTCATCATTACATATTGACTAGAGGATATGGTTATGTTCACAAAATACTTGATGTGAAAAAGAAGATACGAGATGGTAAAGAGAACTTCCTGTTAACAGTAAAAACTAAAGCACCTTCAGGGGCTATCGTGAATAATAATCATGAAGTTTGGCTGGATGAAATTGATTGAATGAGATACGAACTTAATAAACTAAAATTAAAATGTTGGAATGATGCACTGGATGAGTATTTGGAATATAAAAAGAAAAATCCAAAATGCAAATGGAGCGAGTGGTATACACTTAAAAAAGTTTCGGGCATTATAAAAGAAAAGGAAAAAAAACATGAATAAAAAAGAAGAGAATATTGTTGACAAATCACACAACATTGAATAGAATATGCTTACGAAAGTTAAAGAAAAACAATCAAGTTTTTATCCTAGCACTATCTACTATAACTTCAGTTCACCAAAAACAATGAAAACAGAAATCATCAACTATATACAGGACAGGTATAACCAATGGAATGAATTAGGTAGAACATATCCAGAGCCAAACATCGGGGTGGAAACAGTGTGCCAAGACCTAGGTGCAAGGCTCATGCCTTACAAAACAAAGCGTCAGATAAAAAGCATCATAAACCACATTTTGACAACATCAGACACGCTAGAAAGCTCAATTGGAGTTGATGACTGGAGTGGTCGAGAGTGCAGAGTATTCAACCCGCGATAAAAATGACAACAGAAGAAGAAGAAATCTGCTCAGAGTGTGGCTCGAAAAATATGTCTTACCTTGCAACCTATGCAGATGACGACGAGGAATGGGTGTGCAGTGATTGTGGGGCAGGGACTCACGACTGATTCACACTTGATAAGGTAAAATAACTAACAATGAACAAAGCAAAAAAAGATAATGAGTGATGAGAGAACAATAACTTTTCGGGTTAATAGAACAGAAATAACCCGTAATGAAGAGATTTGGTTAACAGAAATTACACTTGACGAGATAAGAAAGAGTAAACCATTTCAAACTAAGGGAATCAGTGATGAAGAAGTTATCCTTCAGGTAGAATTATGCCCCGAAGATTATATGGAGCTGTATGAAGGAAAGATGACAAATAAGAGGTTGGAAACTATTGACATTAAAGATCATGTTGAAACTATCGTTGATGATGCAGTCAATTGCATTACCAACCTTTAAGAAAAATTATGAAAAATAAAAAAACAGATTGGAATTTAGTTGCAGTATTATTGAGTATAGCCGCTCTAGGTATTTTGGTTTGTGGCATGGCTAAATGGATCGACGAACAGTCGCGCCGCATTGATACTCTAGAATTAGAAGTCATATCACTACAAGGGTCAAAACCAAAACGATCAAAGGTTATCTGGCACGGTAATACATATTAGCATAACAATGTTGTGAAATTATGAATGAAAAAACATCTATCGTAAAATTTTCTGATGGAACTATAGCAGTTGGAGATACTAGTAGTAACTCCTTTGCTGATTTCATTATAGATATAATGGAAGAGAATCAATGCATTGTTGTTGATGTATCTCTATTCACTAACAGCAAATAAAAACAAAAGAAATTATGGGAAAAAGACAAATAAAAGGAAGAACTAAAGATGGTCAAGGTCGAGGAAAAACTCAAGGTAGAACCTGGGGGCCTATGGTCTATAATGAAATCGTTGGATACAAAGTTACTCCAAAGGTACATTCCGCCATCATGAGTAAACAGAAAAAGAAAAAATCGAAGTAGAGTATGCCTGTCTCCCTTGGATGGTGCAGTCCCCTATCACTCATTTTCTTTCTTTGTGTTGTATTCGGCAAGAAGGGTGTAGATTCAAATAAAACATTTTAAACGATGGATACTAAAACTCAAATACTAACTAACATACTGCTGACTCTTTGCTTTGCTTTTGTTGTTCATGTTTCACTAGAAACACAAAACAGCATAAAAAAAATCCAAGATCAGATGAATTCTTTTGATCTTAGAGATGAGATCTACTTTAAAGCAAAGATGCGAGTGATAGAGAGTATCGAAAAGCAGATAGAAGAAGACGAAAGAAACAACTCAACCTATAGTTTATAATATAGTGGTTATAGAATGAGTGATAAAATAAAAGCGGCAATTAGTCTAAGGGATAAAGCCAAAAAACAGCTTGAAGGTTTCGACAGATTGGTAGTGAGTCTCTCAATTGAGGATTTAGATCCAGATTTCTTCAACAGGGGTGAGCCTGGAAAAGTTAGTATTGAATCCAGAAACCCCACTATCTTGACAAAGAACAGGCATCTGTTAGCAAAATACAGAAGAGGTATTTCTGTTAAGATCAACGATTTGGAATTTCCAGCAAGTCAGGTAACTGATGATTTATGGGAACATTTGTTGGAAGAGCATTCTAAAAAAAGATAACTTTGTTGTTTACAAATATGCACTTCATGTTATAGTGCAACCAGAATCAAGAGAGATTATATATTATGGTAACTAAAATTACAATTGAAGCAAGTGACACTAAAGACCTCATTAAACGTCTTGACCAAATTAAAGATGCTATAGAATCTAATAGTATTGAAGACTATGCGTTAATGGATGGTTCTTTTCAAATAGGATCTTCAAATTTACAAGTGGATTAATGAAAACTAGCAAAGAGATATTCAAGAGGTGCCGAGCTGCATATGAACGTGCAGAGTGTTTCCTTGCAGATCAGATGAAAAAGGATTCGAACGAAGTCGATGTTATGTATGCACTTAAGAAAGAAATAAGCAAGCATCTTTCATACGATATTAAAAGCGAGTATTTGTATGATATGATACGATACAATAAAAATAAAATGAACTAGCAATCACTAGTATGATATTAAATGAAAAAGGAATTAGAAAAAATAGCAAAAAAACACCTGGGTATTGAAGAGTTAGAATCTGATCGCAGTTTGGATTTGAGGATGTTTTCCCTCTCTCAAATAAAAAAAGCTCTTGAATCTGCATATGCGGCGGGAGCAGACGGCTTCAAGTTTAACATATCAGAAAGCACAACACCTGACGGAATATTATAATATGAAAGAATTTGTAATTGACACGACACTTATATTTGCCTTTATAGTCTTAGTGTATGCAACACTAATCTTTATATCAGAAGCATTTTAAGATAGATAATAAATTAATGAGTAAAATAGTAAAACTAATCAGCGTGACTCCCGATGCAGAAGCGACAATGGGTCGTGTTGCAAGAGTGAGTAATCCATCAAATCAAAATAACCCAGAAATTGCTGGCTTATTAAAATATTGCGTTAAGCATCAACATTGGTCAGTCTTTGAGCAATCATTCATGACACTTGAGATTGAAACTAATCGAGGCATTGCCGCGCAAATCTTAAGGCACAGAAGCTTTACATATCAAGAGTTTTCTCAGAGATATGCAGATAGTTCTATGTTGTCAGATTTAATTCCAATGTTTGATTTGAGAAGCCAAGATACAAAGAACAGGCAGAATTCCATTGATGATATTGATGAATCTGTTAAAGAATCTTTTGAAACGAAAATCAAAGAACATCTACTTGACAGTATGTTTCTGTATCAAGAGATGCTCGATGCTAACATCGCTAAAGAATGTGCTAGATTTATTCTACCGTTAGCAACTCCAACTCGTATCTATATGAGCGGTTCATGTAGAAGTTGGATTCACTATATTGATTTGAGAAGTGGTAATGGAACACAACTTGAGCATATGAATATTGCAAATGCCTGTAAAGAAATTTTTGTAGAGCAATTCCCGACAGTTGCAGAAGCACTAGAATGGAAATGAAGACTATACGTTAATGGATGGTTCTTTTTAAATAGGATCTTCAAATTTACAAGCGGATTAATGAAAACTAGCAAAGGGTGCCGATAATAGCATTGTTAGTAATCCAAACATTTAATCAAGTTTTTAGTTTCCATATTTATACACAACGGTGCGGAGACTGAGCTTGACGCATACAATATCGCAGAGGGGAACAACCCATCGCCAGCAACAAGTGGTCATTCGGCATTAGATGCAATCGAATCTGGTACAGAATTTACATCAGACGATTCAGTCTATAACAGAATAACATCAGCAGCTGAAGACGACAGGCTTATTACCTTTACAGAGGATTTAACAGGTGATGATAAAACGCTCGCAGAAAAATACACACAAAACCCGTAAATAAAAAAAATGATTAAAGCAACTATACCAATGTCAGTTCTTCAAACTGATACACAAATTCAACCTCTTGCATTATATTCAATAATGGCAGGAGTTCATCCAGAGCGTAACAGAGAAAACGTTACTTATAATATCGAAAATGAATTCTTTACACTTGACTATGCTAAACTCGTTGTTTCTAAAGGTGGTGAAGTTCAAAACTTTCCCCTGTTTATTGAAATCGATGCAGAATCAGATGAAGTTGATTCTGGTTTAATAGGTTCAACTATTACAGATGAAGAGGAAGTTGTGACAAGCAACACCTGGTCTACATGGATGTTACCTAATCACAGTGTCTTAGAACGTGCTGGAAGACTGTTTGTTGGAACGAATGCTCACACTGGTTCAGACCTGCCATTCTCAGAACTATTGAGTATAAGTGATAAGCTCATCTTACCTTCAGATCTTCCAGAAGAAGAAGAAGTCGTCGAATCAGAGTAATATTACGAATTGTATATCTTTTTAAGATACGCTTCGAATTCTTCAACCTTTTATTTACGATCAAGCCAAAGGATATACTCCTTTGAAAGAAACAAGATTGCTGGTTTTTAACCATAGATCACATGTGATTAGCGGATTGACCTAAGAGAGGTGTGAATTTATTTTTATGCACTATGAGGAATTAAAAAGAAAGTGAAAAAGAAAAATTATTAAAAAGCACGAATATGTTTTTAATAATGGTTTCATAATAGATGCAATCAACATTCTTCTTCTTTATTTTCTATTAAAAATAATAAATGTTTTATCTTTACATTTATTTCCATCAACGATATAAAAAGTGTATGAAATTAGGATTAGTATGTATTAGCGAGATGTTGAAGCTTGAAGAGAAAGTTCATAGCAAAACTATGACCAGAAAGAAGTTCCTCTCTGAAGAAAAAACATCAAGCCTAGTTGATTTGTCTAATAGAATTCTGGATAACACCCGTGTTCTAAAGAAAACGATTGAAATGTGTAGCAGAAATGGAATATCACATTTACGTGTTAGTAGTAGTATGTTTCCTTTAGTCACTGATGAAACACTTGGATTGGAGTATAGTGATCTTCCAGACATGACCAGCATTATCCAAGAGTTGAACTCTTGTGGAGAACTTGCAAGAAACCTCAATATCTCTTTGAGTTGTCACCCCAGTCAATTCAATGTTCTTAGTAGCTTAAACCCAGATGTAGTCAGAAGAACAATACGAGAGTTAAACCACGAAAGTCAGGTTATGGATTGGCTTGGGTGTGATTCTGATTATAGTTCACCAATGTGTTTACATCTTAGTAGATCACCCAAAAGCGAAACTGATGAAGAGTATCGTGATCTATTCTGTGAAGCATTCTCTAAGTGTAGTCAAGGTGTTAAGAATCGTTTAGTTTTGGAGAATGAAGATAAAGGTTATTGGAGTTGTGAAAACTTATATAATGTTTTCAAAGGTGTAGCTCCATTCGTTTATGACAACCTCCATGATCAGTGTAATCCCTCCAGCTTAAATTGTTCTGAGCATTGGGCAAGTCTGTTCAAAGAAACCTGGGGAAACCATACACCCGTTTTTCATTGGAGCGAAGGTATCGATGGAACTAGAAAACATACAGATTATTTCACACATATTCCAAATGTCGTAGAATCTAACGATGATGTTACTTGGGAGTGTGAAGTAAAAGCAAAGGATTTAGCTATATGCAAAGTTCTGAATCAAGTTGATTGTGGGTTACTCACTGTATAAAGAATCATGTCATTAAGAGAACTGGTTAACAAGTTGTCTGGTGGAATAAACTCATAAAAAAAATCATTTTGTAGTTTACATCTCAAAATATTTGTGATATATTATAATCACAATCGAGAGAAACTATATTATGGAACAAGCCAAAATCATTCTTAGTAATTCGGATAAGTCTTATGCTCTTAGTCATGACTTAAGTGACAGTGATATGGTAGGGTTTATAAACGATATGAATGAAGAAGCTATAAGGCTTGAGATTCAGAGAGATAGTTCTGTGAGAATGAATGAACACTTGATGACCCCACAGGGTAGTGTTTATGATGCTTGGTAAAACAACCCAAAATAATAAATTATGTATACAGTAGAAGTTAAAGACATGGAGAATAACAATGAATGGAGACAGGTAAAAAGTGGAAAGTCTTATGATGATGTTCTCAGTACAGTTAACCTTTTTGCAGTTGGTTTTGGTGGATTAGATTCTGTCAGGGTCAAAAAAGATGGAGTTGTTATTTCTGGGCCCAAATAATAATGATGCTCCTGTGCGCCGAGTGGTCGAAGGCGCTCCGCTCATAACGGAGGACGTAAGATACAACACTGGTTCGAATCCAGTCGGGAGTACTTTATTATTACAACTCATCTAAAAATAGAGATATTATATATAAATTAGTAACTACAATACAAACTATGATAGAAGCAATATTATCTGCAATCGTATTGATTCTTTTGTTCTGCTTCTTTTTTTTTCTTTACTTGGAGGATATTTACAATGTAGGTTTCAGAAAAGAAGATGATCGGAGACTTTTGGAATCTTTAGTTCTAACTATAGTAATTGTTTTTGCAATTGGCATTTCATATTTCATATTCATTTACTGATGTTAGCACAAATAGAAAAATACCTAGACGATAAAATCCATCAAGAGGTTATGGATGCAGCTATAGTAGTCGATAAAACACCTACTATTTTCTTCCTTAAAGCTGGTGCTATTTTTGCTGTAACAATCTTACTAGCATTTCTAATGAGAAAGTGGAAGATTAGTAGAATGAAAAATAAAAACTAGAATGGAACTTAACACTGTATATCAAATCCTTTTGGTTTTTTGCTTCCTTGGAACTGTAATATACTCTTTAAGAGTTTAGGTTAAAGGTGTTATGCAGGATCATCTACTAGAACAATATCGAATGTTCCTCCTACACTAACCTGACCACTCCCCAGGTTTTTACCACGAAGTTCGATGTCGGTCTTTTCTGGAAACTCAAGCGGTACGGGGAATTGAACAACAACACTGTTTCTAAAAACTTCAACAAGCTGCTTGACAGTGAAAACAGAATCAGGTTCATTGCTACGAGTGAACAAACCCACCATTGCAGCTTTATTATCTTTTGTTGATGTTGCTTGCATACGAATCAGATATGCTTTCTTTCCAGCAGGAACTGTGAATGTTGCTTGTAATGTTTGGTTATCGTATGTAGGATCTAAAACAGCAAGATCTAGGCCTCCAACTGTTGCTGTTATTACACCCTCTGCTGATGAACTAGAACCAGCTGTTTCAACTCTCATTCGAAAAAGTCGAATAAAAGAACCATTCGATACAGCGGGGTTAATTCCATCCAAGGCGATTGTTTCTGTGATAGTATCGTAGTTAGCATCTAAACCCTCAAGATTCACTGTTCTTGCACCCGATCCAGTCTCACTATCATTGCTACTATCAGATACAACACTAACAGGACCAGCATTTGTTGGATAAGTGAAGTTTTCTGAACCCACGTAAATTGGCTCGAAAGAAGTTCCAACAGTATCATTGAAACCAAACTTATTAACGTGCTTGTAACCCTCTATTTTTCCAGCCGCTATTGGAATATTTAAATTAGAGCTACCCTGAATACTACCATCCTTATCAGCAACCATAACAACCTCATACAAAGAGTCGTTATCGCCTCTAAGTTTTTTCTTGATGTTGTTCCATATAGCCATAGAGTTACTTATATAAAACAGTAACCCTATTAGTGATAGTGTGAGCGTGAAATAAAGCAATTTTTCTCTTTACATTTTTCCGCTTTAGTGTTAGGTTGTGACCACAATCGAGAGAGATTATATCATGAAAACAGTAAAAGAACTAAAACTAGAAGTTGGCGACAAAACAAATTATGGAGTAGTTGTTTCGGTCGAAAGTGAGTATATTGAAGTTAAAGCAAAATATACCCCTAAAACAAAACTAACTCCATCATCAAGAAAGATCGGAAAAAACGTGAGGATTTTTGACACTATTGTGAAAGTCTAATTATCTCACAAGAAGCGAAAACTAATATTATGGCTACTAAAACAATATTTGTTCTGAAGGATAACGGGAACAATTACAGCGACGAGTCTGTGATTGAAATTCACGAAAGCAAAGAGAACGCCGAAGCGTCACGCGACGAACACGCAAAGAACCATCCGAGCTACCAGTTCTGGGTGGAAGAGGATCTTCTTTTTTTAGCAACCCCAGAGGTGACTCACAGAGTCTCGACTGGTGATGATGCTGCGGATGGTGCAATGAAAGGCATTAAAGCTAAAGAAAGATTAAATTATATTGATAATATAGTGTTCACTTATGAAGGTAAGGACTTGGATTGGTATAAGAAAATATTTTTTAAGAACCCTCTGTTTAAAGATAAGAAACTTACACCTTATGAACTAGAAGTTCTCCAGCGTGCAATGAAGCTCGATTGTTACTCTTAGTGTTTGACTTTCCCTGAGTTTATGCTAAATTGTAACCGTAATTGAGAGAAACGACTACTAAAACAAACACCATGACCCACACAATAACAAACGGGAAGGAAACCATGACTTTTACAGTTATATCACATAGCACAGTCGAAGTATGCTATGGGAAAAAAGAGGGGTCATGGATTAACAATGAATTTTACCCAGCTACAAAAGAAGTGCAAAGTGTTGAGTTCGCTCGGAACATATATCAGAGTAGGATGCAAATGGGATGGAAGAAAAACTAAACATTATGAGCCGACCACGAAACATACCAGAAAACCAGACTGAGAAGCTGCCCGATGTCGGGTGCCTTGTTCTGCCATGTCGATTTTGCGGGGAGTTGCCTAATTGGGATGAGCTATCTCCCAACCACAGATGGAGGAGTAAGAGATATGCAAGCTGGGATGGTTGGCTTACGCATGAATGTAAGGCTAAATACTACGCCCTAGCTGGAGCAAAGAAATACGTTTACGAGGATTGGAATTTCCAGCAGAACGACTAACATCAGGCACGGAGCGACGTTGCTCTGCATGTGCTTGTTATCCATTTTTATATTTTATGAGACTAGAAAACGACAACTACAACCTAGCCAACATGCTAACCAAAGCAGAGAATGAGCTAGAATCACTTAGGGCGGTATCTCAACAGATGGCGATGGTCTTGGGGTCATGTATTTATGACCGCGACCCATGGGCGCACGTTGACTCAAAAAGAACGGAGGCGGCAAACAACGCTTGGCGCGATCACCTGCACAAATCCCCCTTGGATAACGTAAAGCACACCCGCGAAGCCTTGCCAGCAACGTCTTGTTCTGCTTGCGGGAAAAACCACTGGCTTACCGATGACGATGCTGGCTCAGACAGGGAGATTGCCAGACTATGCACATCTTGTTTTAAGCAGAACGTCCAAGCGCAGACATCACCACCCGAACCACAATAGACCATGCCTGATCTAGTAAAATACCCGCACGATAAATGGACTGCTACTGGCAAGAAAGCTAAGGGCGATTGCTCTCCAGCGACTTGTTCTATATGCGGCGAAGCGGCTTGGGGCGGGACAAAATGCGCACCGTCAGACAAGTGCTTTAAGCATTTCGGATGCGTTTGCCCTGAGTGTGGGCACGAAGCCTTCTGGATAAAAACCAAAAAGAACCCAAAGGGTCGCTACGTTTGCTTTGCTATTGAGCCTTGGTGCGACTGGGTAAGCACCACCTTTACAAAACCACTTAGCAGACAGAACGACCAAGGATAACAGATCATGAGCCGACTACGAAACATACCAGAAACTTGCCCGATCTACAAGGAGGCTGAACACTTATTTGACTGCCTGAAGAGTGAACTAGAGGATGAGCTTAGTGATTATCTCAACGAGCGATTTACTGACTACGCAAAAAGTTTGCTGGAGTGTGTTGACAGATGTCGAGATGTGGCTGGTGAACTCAGAGATATGTGTGTGGAGCGTGGAGAAAAGATCGAAGAACTAGAGGAGAAGCTAGGCTAGTTATGCTATAAAACTATCATTCTTTGTGATCATATATATATTGTATGTGGTTCTACAAAGGTAAAGAATTTACAACTGAGATGATCGAAGATTATGTTGGATTTGTTTACTTGGTAACTTTCGATGACGGGAAAAAATACATAGGTAAGAAAAAGTTTTGGAATAAAGTCACTAGACCTCCATTAAAAGGAAAGAAAAGAAAGCGAAAATCATTAAAAGAATCTGATTGGAAAACTTATTGTGGGTCAAGTGAAGCTGTTAAAGAATTGATAGAAGAAAATGGATTGGATTCTGTGAAGCGAGAGATAATTCACTTATGCAAAGGTGCTGGAGAACTTTCTTACATGGAAACTAAAGAACAGTTTGATCGTGAGGTTCTCTTGCGGGATGACTATCACAATGGAATTATCCAATGCAGAATACACCATTCTCACGTAAAAATACTTAAAAAGTAGAGAAATAGAATTGACATATAACAAAAACACTATATAATAAAAATTATGATACTAGTAGATTACTCAGGCATTACTATGCCAATCATTTTTTCATCCAAGGGTGATATTAACGAAGAACTCATTCGACATCACATTCTAAACGGTCTTAGATATTACAATGTTGTTTATAGGGAGAAGTATGGAGAGCTTGTTGTAGCAGTTGACTCTTCTAGCTGGAGAAAGAAGTCGTTTCCAGAATATAAAGCTAATAGGAAAACAAGCAGAGATAAGAGTGACTTAGATTGGGATTATATCTACAAGACCATTGGAAAGATAACAGATGAGATAAAAGAGAATCTCCCGTTTAAAGTTGTAAAATATCAAGATGCAGAAGCAGATGATGTTATCGCAACTCTAGCAAAATCCACACAAAACTTCGGGTCACATGAAGATGTTATGATTGTTAGTGCTGATAAAGATTTTATTCAGCTACAAAAATACGACAACGTAAAGCAGTATAGCCCGATGACCAAGAAAATGATTGTGGATAAAGATCCATCAAAATACATTTTTGAACATATTCTTAGGGGTGACAGCAGTGATGGTGTTCCTAATGTTCTCAGCAGTGACAATTGTTTCGTTGATGGTATTCGACAAACCAGTTTGAGGAAAAAACTTATAGAGCAATGGTATGAAGAAAGTAAAGATAAACCCCTCAGTGATGTTCTTGACGAAGATACATATAGAAACTATGTCAGAAACAAAAGCATGATTGATCTAGATTCTATACCAGAAGAAATATCAAATGGGATTATTGAAACTTATCAGAATTTCGATAAGAAAGGAAATAACAAGGTATTAAACTATCTTATAAAAAAGAGATGTAATCAGCTTATAAATTGTGTTGATGACTTCTTTGTAAAATAAAAAACAAAAATTATGAATAATAAACCAAATAAACATATAACACTCTTGCCACACGAGGTCTTTGAGAAGGTTTCAGAAGCTAAGAGTGTTCCAGATAGAGTTAAGATTCTCCAAGAAAACGATAGCTTCTCACTGAAGACTATTCTTCAAGTTAACTTTAGAGATGATATCAAATTTAATTTTCCAGAGGGTGCGCCACCATATAAACCAGATGAAATGCCACCAGGAAATCAGAGAACAACAATTGGCAGGCTAATTCGAAATCTGAAAGATTGTGTATCAAATGCACCAGGAAGTGATATTCGAAAGGAAAGAATTTACACGCAAATGTTGGAAACAGTTCATGCTAAAGATGCAGAAGTTCTGATTGCAATGAAGGATAAGTCTCTTAAAAAGATGTATAAGGGTTTAACTCACAACACAGTTGCAAAAGCTTTTCCAACATTAGTTTTAAATGTCGAGTAATGAACTACGATTATCGATGTGATAGCTGTGAAGAATCTTGGGAGGAATCTCACAACATGAATGACAGAGATGTTCCAACTGAAAAAGATTGCCCCAAATGTGGGTCTTCCGAATGTGTTAAAAGAATACCAAGTGCAGTTAGAATGTCATATCAAGGTAGACCAGGAGAAGCAATGAGAAAAGCTGGTTCTGGTTGGAATGATGTTTTGGGTAAAATTAAAAAAGGTGCAGGAAGGAAAAGCACAATCAATACGAAATAATATATGAATAAAGAAAAAATCGCAGGTCCCGATCAGCAGTTTCTATTTAAAAGAAACTCGGGGTCTTTTAGTAATGAGTATGGAGTTGTAAGAGACTATTATCTATGTGGAGAAATAGGAGCTGCAGAGAACTATACAGAAATGTTTCACGAAATAAGATCTGCTAGAGAGTATGATGTGATTCGATTACATATCAATAGTCCTGGTGGTGATCTTTTCACTACCATTCAATTCCTTCAAGCAATGGTGGATAGTGATGGTCATATTGTTGCAAGTGTTGAAGGTGCCTGCATGAGCGCGGCAACAATGATATTCTTAATGGCTAACGAATGTATCATCGGTGATCATAGTGTTTTCTTGTTTCATAACTATAGTGGAGGAACTGCAGGTAAAGGCGGGGAGATGTATAGGAATATTATCCATCAAAGAAAATGGACTGAAACACTTCTCAAAGACATCTACGAAGGGTTCTTAACTGAATCAGAACTGAGTGAACTTATTAATGATAAGGATATTTGGATGGATTCTAAACAGGTAGTAGAACGATTGAGGATTCGAGGTGAAGCTATTAGTAAAAAAATAGAAGCAGCTAAAAAGAAAGCTAAAAAGAAGGCAACTAAACCCAGAAAAAAAGCTACAACTACAAAATGAGTAGTGATGCAGAACGTTGGGCAAAAGCTATTGCTATCACACTAAACCCTCAGAACTATAAGATTTGTGAGGGTTGTGATAGCATAGTTTCTGCTAAAGCTAATTTATGCCCCAACTGTCATGCATATAATTTCGATTCGGATGAACTTAGAGTTGTGGATCAAGCTATAATGCTTGGAGCTAGAGATCAAGTTAGTGTTACAAAAGATGATTTGTTCAACTAGCCACATATAAATAACAACATGGATAATAACGATGAAGAAAAAGTGTGTTCTCACCAGACTGGGTTTAAATCTACAGTAATCGAAAGGTTAAAACAAGAAAGTACATGGAGAGGAATCATATCTCTCGTTGCTATAGCAGGTGTTCAGTTGTCTCCAGAGAATACAGAGGCATTAGTTAGTTTGGCAGTAGCGGCTGTTTCTGCTATCAACATCTTAAAGAAAGATTAATATAAATAGTATAGTTATGGATTCTAAATCGTATAAAGATAAAATCGAAGAGAGTATGAAGTGGTGGAAAGTGACAATCACAAAGAAATCTGGAAAACTTTTCAAAGGTCAGAATGTTGAAGTTAAGGCTAAGAGCTTGAGTGATGCTATTAAGAAAGGTCTTAAGCAAATGAAAGCAAATCCAGCACTAGTTCCAAGTGATGCAGTAGATGCTGAGTTAGCAGAATCTATTGAAGAGACTATCGAAGAGAGTATGAAGTGGTGGAAAGTGACAATCACAAAGAAATCTGGAAAACTTTTCAAAGGTCAGAATGTTGAAGTTAAGGCTAAGAGCTTGAGTGATGCTATTAAGAAAGGTCTTAAGCAAA
>Ga0315320_10000075_pt1 | contig 74216 bp, 38 predicted proteins | sample M140m21515metaG_FD_203458 | JGI IMG/M metagenome (GOLD analysis project Ga0315320, IMG submission 203458) | Ammonia-oxidizing marine archaeal communities from Monterey Bay, California, United States - M1 40m 21515 | ecosystem: Environmental > Aquatic > Marine > Coastal | place: USA: California... | reverse complement strand
GCTGGCCACGAGACCATCAAGGGCACCCGGATACCGCCTTCCCATAACTTTGCTTTCTTGCCCCGCAAGTCACCACTTTCCTGATTGGGCCCCAGGTTGTCTCCGACATTGGGACCGTTATCACTAGTGAAGATGATTAACGTGTTCTCAATGAGTCTGTGGCCAGGCCACCGAGGGTCATCCGTGGTTTTCAGCTTTTCAAGCAGGCTGCCAAAGACAACGTCATTTTCCAGAACCATGTCCTCCCGATCACTCGCAACAGAATTATCCGAGTAACGACTCTCGCCCTTGATCTTTGTTCCTGCTATCTGGCTGGGGACGGCGTAGTCACCCTTGGGATTTCGTTGAAAATGATTGGCGTTGGGAACGTAGTAAAGAAAGAAAGGTTCTGTGTTGTTGTTTGACTGTCGGGTCAGGAAATTTTCGGCTTCCTTCAGATAGAGGGGCCCGAGTTTGCTTAGATCCCAGTCGGGTGCCGACAGAATGCGCCCTTCGCGATTCTTCATGCCGATCAGCTTCATTTGACTGCGGTCAGTGAAGGTGAAGCGATCGTTGCGAATCAGAATGCGAGGCTCTGTGTCGAGAGGATCTTCGGTGTTGCCGGTGACGCCGAAGTATTCGTCAAAACCGTGATGAGTGGGACCATCCAGTATTGGCTTCGTAAAGTCGACATCATGGAAGAAAAAATCTGATGCGGGCTTACCCTTCCCGTTATCGAACGACATACCCACATGGTATTTACCGATGCCGGCTGTATGGTAACCGTTCGACTGTAACATCTCCGGTAAAGTTGTCAGTCCCTTTTGAACCATCGGGGTGTTGGGGCCGTGAGGGAGCCATCCCTGGTACTTGAGGTATGACCGATGAGCGAAACGGCCGGTGAGCAGAGAGTATCGTGTCGCACTGCACATCGAGGCGGGAGCATAGCCATCGGTGAATACAATCGCCGATTTTGTGAAACGCTTGAGGTTCGGTGTCCGTAGTGTTTTTTTGACAGGCGGACTCGTTGGAGATAACCGTACATTCAAATAGGCACTGGTGTCACCAATTCCCATGTCGTCTGCCATCATGAGCAGAATATTGGGTTTTGCTGGACGGTTGACTGTCTCAGTTTTCTCTGATGCCAAAGAAGAAAAGGTGCCGACTGCGAAGCTCAAATGATTATTGATTCCAGCCAGAAACAGGACGGCTGCCGTGTACAAAGCGGTCACAGGAGATATTGGACTCAAGAATTCCAAACGGCTGAAGCCAGTGTTTTTCATGCTTGAGATTTGTCTTTGTTTATTTGTTTCGTTCATCTCAACAGATCAATTTGTTTTGCTTTTGACGGTTGGGATTTCAGCTAACCTGGCTTTCAGTTTCTGTTTTAGATCCGTAACGACATCAGAGTAATCTGGATCGTTGTAAAGATTGTTGTATTGCAGTGGATCTCTCTCCATGTCGTAAATCTCTGCCGTTTTTCCGTAATCAAGTAACGCCCATTTGTGTTCGCGATACAGCCTTCCCTTGCCACTGCAAAGAATCGAGTTGCGCACCTTGTGCGTTGGATCCTGCAGCATGAGGGAGATATCCAAGCCTTGAATTTTGTCGGGGATGGTGAGACCACAGAGCTTGGAAATGGTGGGATACAGATCGAGCAGTTCTACGAGTGATCCACATATCGCTGGTGCTTGTCCCGGGACACTTACAATTAACGGGACACGTGCGGATTCTTCGTGGATACTTACCTTGGACCACAGGTCATGCTCACCAAGGTGATATCCATGATCACTGGTGAATATCACAATCGTATTTTCTCGCTGACCGCTTTCATCCAAGGCTTTGAGCACGTTGCCAGTCAGCTCGTCGATGAAACTAACAGACGCGTAATAGGCACGAACTAAACGTTTTTGCTGCTCCACATCCATCTGCAGGTTTTGCGAGGTGCGTCGGTTTCCTGAATTCATGGGAATGTCGTCCCAGTCCCCGTGGATTTTGGGAGGTAGCGATATTTTTTCTGTTGGATACGGAATGAAGTGTCTGCGAGGTGCGACCAGAGGAACATGGGGACGCACGAAACCCACCGCAAGAAAAAACGGCTTATCGAGGTTCTTGTATTGATGGATCAACTCGACAGCCTTCGCGGCGGTCTTCCCATCAGAGTGAACCAGGTCATCACCATCAGCTTCTACCACCGAGAAACGATTACCTCCCGCTGCTCCTTTTTTAAGTCTTGCAGGATTGTTCTGGAGAGTTTCACCTGTTCCTGGTGCCTTGGATTCCGGACCTGGACTGTTGAACGCTTGATCCCATGATGCTGGGTCGTCAGCACCATCGTTACCGGGGCCAATATCGGTAGGAACACCCATATGGAACACTTTTGAAATCCTGGCGGTGTGATAGCCGTTTTTTCGGAAGTGCTGAGGCCAGCTATCTTTGTCAGAACCGACCTCTTTGCGGCCGCTTGTATAGCCAGTGGCTTGGGTTGCGGTGGGGTAATATCCAAACAACATGGATGCTCGGGAAGGTCCGCAAATCGTGGCTTGGCAATACGCTCGTGAAAACAGCGATCCCCTCGATGCCAGTTCGTCGATATGGGGCGTTCGGCAAACACTGTTCCCATAGCAGCCAAGTGCTGTTGCGGTCAGATCATCCGAGATGATCAGCAAAACATTGTCAGGTTGAGATGTTGATTCTTCAGCCACTAGCCTGATCGCAGGAAAAACGAAAAATCCGATCATCAAAAATACGAACTGGTTCATTTGATTTGCCTGGGTAATTCCATGATCGTTATGTTTCGGAACTGTACCGGATCACCATGGCCGCAAAAGCAGATGTGGCCTGATCGTCGTTTGACGCCCTTGTGTTTGGGATACTTTGACATCAGATCATCTAGATTGGCATCGAGGATGATCGTGCCATTGAGTTCGACAAGAACCTTGGCACCATGAACCGTAACTTTTTGGTGATTCCATTCGCCAACCGGCTTTAGAAATCCACGTTTTGCCGGTTGCAACTTATAAAGAGAACCATGGTATTGCGATGTTTTCAGCGTTGCATATTTTGGATGACTGTTGTCCAGAATCTGGAGTTCCATGCCTGCACCCGATGGACGTCCCTGACCGGGATAGTGAATACCAAGGCCATTGTTGCCACGTGGCGGTAAGAGAAAGTCAAATTCAAGGATGTAGTTTGAATACTGCTTCTCAGTTCGTAGTACTTTACCCCGGCAGATGAGCGTGCCTTCTTTGACTTCGTAGTCAGCGCCAGTCCAGCCAGTCAGATCCTTGCCATTGAACAAATTGCCTGGTTCATCCCCTGATACCAATGAACCAAGGGAGGTCACGGTGATGATTGTGGTTGTGATGATTGTTACAGGAATGATTTTCAATGCTGAATCCTTCATGTGAACGAGGTGAGGATTACCATAAAGTTAAGGAATGAGTGACTGCGGTTATCAGACAAGATCGATACCAGACTCGCTACAGTTCCCAGCCTGACCGATAGTCAGATGTGATAAATGAATTGGCATCGTTATTGTTGGTGAACCTGAGGGCTGCACTGTCCCAGTTGAGTTTTTGATTTGGGAATCTCACGGCAATGTTTCCTAACAATACGGTCTCTGTCAGCGGCGCAGCGAAATCAAAGGATGCGCAAGCAGGCTTACCTGCTTGGATCGCTTCATGCCAGTTTTCGAAATGGCCTCGCTTTTCAATGGTTGGCACCTTGTAGTCGGTGAGCACGTCATCAGGAAATACTATCGGTTTGCCTCCGTGCGGTAGCACGATCGCGCCTGATTCACCTAGAAACAAGGTTCCTTGGTTCGGTAATTTTAAATCCGATGGAAGGTATTCTGAAGTAGTAAGTGCTGGTCGACCGGCGCCACCATCCTGCCAGTAGTAGGTCAGCGTTTCATTGGCAGTGTATTGGTTGCCCAAAAATTCGTATTTGATTTTGTTCGTTGGTTGCCATGTTTCGGGGTTGGGTTTGGTGCCTGAACTCTGGACCGACAGGGGCGGTGCAACGCGTAGGGCTGAAACCATGGGTTCGAAGATATGAATTCCCATGTCACCGAGTGTGCCAGAGCCAAAGTCGGTCCAGCCTCTCCAACTCATGGGCTGATAGATTTTTTCGGCATAGGGCCGCTCGGGTGCGACGCCAAGCCAGAGGTCCCAGGCCAGACCTTCAGGGATTTTATCGGCCTGCGCGGGTCTGCCTTCTGTCGGTCCGGCCCATCGTTTGTGACTCCATCCATGCGCTTCCTTGATTTTCCCAATCACGCCATTTTGAATCATCGCGACAGCGGTTCGGTGGCCAACCGTTGATTGATTCTGTATTCCCATCTGCGTTGTGACGCCGAGTCGCCGAGTTTCAACCAACAGGGTGCGAGATTCATGGATCGTGTGGGTCAGTGGCTTTTGGGTGAAGACATGTTTGCCCAGTTCGGCTGCCGCGAGCGTTGGCAAAGCATGCATGTGGTCCGGTGTCGAGATCGTGATCGCGTCGATGTCCTGAGCTTCATCCAACAGTTTTCGCCAGTCCTGATATCGTCTGGCTTTTGGCCATTGCTTGGCCGCTGCTGCGTAACCACCTTTCCGAGTGGTCACGCCGGTCATCACATCACAAAAAGCGACCAGGTTATGACCCTTCGAGGCGCCATTGGCATCTGCCCAACCTCGACCCCCAACCGCGATGCTTGCGATGTTTAGTTTTTCGTTGGGAGACTTGGCACTGATGATTTCTGGGGTAGCGAAGGAACTCGCGGTGGCAGCAGCACCCGTCTTTAGAAATGATCGGCGGGACTGACTCATGTTCGTAAGCTTCCGGTGTGTTGAAAAGAAAGATTGGGCGCCTAACGCTAAACGATAGAAGCTTTGTGTGTTTTGATCTGGGAGAGGTAGCCTTGGCTATTGCGGCGAGTGAGACCGGGCTTTAGTTAGCGTTCTTTGCATGCTCTGTCAGCGTCCACGAAGACTTTGCTGCGGATTTTCAAAATCGGGATGATCTTTGAGCGATTTTCAATCGCTACTTTGTTTCTCCATTCTTCAACGCTGCCAATTGCTGCCTGACCATCGAAGATTGCTTCGCATCCAAAATCTGCCAGCAAGCGAGTCCGTTACCAACGAGATCCCACTCGTCGAATTCCCAGACAACCTTTTTGTTTTTCGCGATCTCGAAAATTTGCGGATTATCTTCGCCGGCGTGACAGTTCCCTGCCACGATATTCCCGTTGGGCAATTCCTGCAGCGCAGTCATCCAACCAAGTGAGATCTCAGAATCAGGGATGGTTTTGGAAATCTCCCACACAACTTGCTTCTCAGGTGTTACTTCAACGACGCTGTTTCCGCTACCGGAACAGATCATGGTGTTGCCATTCCTCAGCCGAATTGCGCCGAATACTCGGGTGCCGATCTCATATTCCCAAACCACGTTGCCGTTGGCATCGTATTCAGACACCACTCCTGGATTTTCTGCGCAGGCGAGGTAGTGACCATTATCCAGAATTCGCATCAATCGGGTGTTCTTGCGGCCGCCCTCCCCAAGCGGTATTTGCTTGACGAGTTTTCCATCCTTGTCGACATGAATGATTCGGCCGACGCTGCTTTCGACAATGACGGTTTCGCCGTTACTCAGTCGGTCGAAGGCGTGGACATCTACTTTCTTGCCCTTATTTCCATTCATGTTGGCACTGTCGTATTCCCATACCACTTTCTTCCCAAGGGTGATTTCTTGTGTTTTTGTCCAAGAGTCATGAAACAAAATATTTCCACTGGGCAGCAGGTGGACATCATGATGCCCGGCGTGCCCTTTCTGTGGCCCCGCCGTTTGGTGCTGCCAAAGCACGGTACCGTCAGATTCACAAATAGCGAGAACATTGTTTCCATACGATGCGCCGACGAGAACCAAACGGTTGTCTGCGTCTGCGGAAACAGCAATGCCAGCAACCATGCAGGCTGCAAGAACGATGGTAGCGATAGATTTCATGGTACTGACAACTTCTAAGTAACGATTGATTGGGATAGTGGAGATGGCTTCAACGTAGAGAATCGGGATCCTATTCATGTCCCATTCGGATATTTGAACGTAAGATTATCGATGGTTCCGGAGAATCGGTTCGGCGTTTTGTAGTTGCCGACAGGTTGGATCAGGTCGGCACCGATCTGAATGGAGTCAGCTGGTTCTTGTTGCATAATACCTGCTTCTGCCTTCCCGATGAGCTTTCCGTCTACTTTTAGATACATCTCGCCGTTCGGATTCCACTTTGCTTCAAAACTGGCGGGTCCATCGTTTACAACTTCGGATCGGATCACGGTGGAGTTCCCGTTCACACGCCCGACGAAACACAGTTGGCCTTTGTCGAGGTAAACGCTGTAACCTGCTCGATTTCCGCCGTGAGCGAGGATGACTCCGGAAGAGGAACTCGGGTGAATGGTCGCCTTGATTTGCAGCGATCGGCCGCCGGCCACTTTAGGTGCTCGAAATGCTGGCAGGTTGAGCCATGCCTTTCCGTTCAACTGAAGCGAACTGGTGTCGCCTGAAACGCCATGATTCACAAAACGAAGGAGCTGGTTACTGGCAGGGATCGCAATCGTTGGAACGGGGAGAGTCAATGGCGCTGCGTCATTGTATTGGAACCCCAGATCATCTGCCCATTTGGAAACCTGCGCGGCCATCGCGAATGCGCGGTTTGATTGGCTGGAAAGAAGATTGGTCGTCTCGCCTTCATCCGCTTCGAGGTCAAACAGTTGGGCTTCGCTGCCATCAGGGTTAATCAGAAATTTCCAGCGACCGTCGCGCATCGCGAACGTAGGGCTTTGGTGCTCCGGTTTACCGCCCTTGAGAATGGCGTGCGGATGACCGTATTGCCAGAAGACAGGCCGTGCACGCGGTGACGCTTTGCCCAGCAGCACCTCGCCGCGGTCCAGCCCATCGAGTTCGTCTTCAACTTTTACACCAGCAAGCCGACAAAGAGTGGGTGATACATCGATCGCACTCATGACACTGGTACTGTCGGTCACGCCTGCTGGAATCTTGCCTGTCCAACGGGCGATGAACGGCATGCGAATGCCGCCTTCGAATAAAGACCATTTGCGGCCACGGTACGGGCCGGTGAATCCCGCAGGTGGACCTGTCACATATTTTCTCGGCCAATCTGTTGGACCGTTATCACTGGTGAACAGGATCAGAGTTTTGGGTCCAAGGTTCAATGCATCAATGGTTGCGATCAGACGTCCGATCTGTTGATCCATCTGTTGCAGAACTGCGAAAAAGTTTCGGGCGTAAGGATCATCGGAAACAGTTTTGAATTTGTCCGCACTGCCGGGGCGCGGAACATGGGCGTCATGAACATCGTTTGGAAATAGCCTGACATAGAACGGCTTGTCTTGATGGCGATTGATGAAGTCGATGGTGCGGTCAGTCTGTATTTGCATCCGCTCCCATCGCTCGCAGGGAATGACCTTGCCGTGTCCCAACGCACGAGCCCTTTCAACACCTTTGGTGTTCGAAATGAGTCGGTCGCCCAGTCCTTCGAACGAAACCAGTGATTCATCAAATCCATACGCTTCGGGTAAAGGGGCATCATCGACATCGCGTCCACCGCCCATGTGCCATTTTCCGAAATGGGCAGTCGTGTATCCGGCGGCCTTTAGCTTCTTTGCGGTGGTGGGGGCAGAAGAGTCAAGGTAGTTTGCCATGCCACGGTTGGCGTTGCCCGCCCGCGAGTTCAAGAAGGAATGGATTTTCCAGCGTCCCTGATATTGTCCTGTTGTGATCGCCACTCGCGACGCAGAGCAAATCGGTGAGTTGACGTAGAAGTTCGTTAACTTGATTCCCTGAGCAGCGAGTCTGTCGATGTGCGGCGTTTTTACCAACGGGTTCCCAAAGCAACTGGGGTCAGCAAATCCCATGTCGTCAATGAAAATGACCACAATGTTAGGTTGTGTATCTTCCGCCTCATTCGCATGCATGGGTTTAGCGGTACAAACGAATGCGATCAGCAACAGAAGAACACAAGAGAGCCTTTTGAATGACAGAACCGTTTCTGTGACGGCACGCACAAGGACGCACACTTGTGAAATCCAAGTCGCTTTTCGTTGCGTCAGGAATCTGAATGATGCCGGTTGGGGCGTTATCTGTATTTTTTTCGATGCCATGACGTGTTTCTCCTAAACGCTAAGTTTCCCAAAGGGGAAAATTGCCCACGCATAATTCGATTTTCAGAAAGTTTTTTTCTCGTGCTGCTAGCGTCTTCATTGCAGATGGAGAGTATTAACTTGATGCGAGCCAGGGATTATAAGTGCTCTGCGATACAGGTGATATTTTTTGCTGATTCTGGGATCGAAGTGTTCGGTGAGGTTTGTGCTTGGTTTGGGAAGTAAGTTTGTGGCTTGTTTTCATTGCCATGATCGAAAAATGGTGGCAATCATTCAAAAATAATAAATGTGTTTGAGAGGTTGTCGCTGGGATATTAGATTGTGATGTTTAGGATATTTTGAATGAAACGAATCCGACCACGTCGAAGCCCTTTGGTCTCACCGAAACTGACATTGCTCACGATACTGGCATTCCCTGTCCTGTGTTTTGCACGGCCGGTTGCCGCTGAAGGATTTCCGCGTTTCGATATCGCAACAAAGCGTAGCAGCGACCAAGTGCAGGTACGGAAAGTGGAGTCTGGGGTACTGCTGTGGGTGCGCAGTCCCTTTGGTATCAGTGAGATGGTTGTTACGAGAAAGGAAGAGCAGTGGCCTGCGGTTGTCAGGTTGCGTCTGCAACTGCGAGGACTAGAGAAATTGCGGGTGCTCAGTGGGAAGATTTCTCTCGGCGTACGAGTGAACAGTTCCCAAGCATCGCATGAACATGATTCCCTGGTTGGCGAGGTCGACTACCATTGCTGGAAGGATGTTGAAAAAGAGGAAAAACGTCTGACAACCAACAGTCGATATTGGCTACCAGTCAAACGCGTCGTAAGTATGGATACTGAATCCATAGGTTCGAGCAAGCCACGCGATTTTGAAATCACTCTTCCGAAGGCGGTGTTTGACGGAAATCCGAAAGCGATCACGGTTAAGTGGATCGACTTTTATCGCTGATGCGAACGACCGTTTGATTCCCTGAAAGTCATTTAGTTTTCTAGGATATGAATGACATGCAAGGCAGTTCGTTGTTCCGCGTCGGCTGTCGTTTGAACAGTGATGGTGTGTTCTCCCGGCTTGAGTCCATCCACAAGAATAAGAGGCCAGGGAAGGTGGAGTCCTTTGCTCCACCGTGTGATGGAATCAACTTTTTTGAAGTCGCTGCCGTCAATGCTGAATTGAAGGATACAACTGTCGTAGCCAGCAGCCAGAAAGAGACCAATCGCGGTGCCTTCGAAAGCATAAGTGAACTGTGCCTCCGGCTTAGAAGCAACTAGTGCAGGCACGTCTACAAATCCCGCACGAGTTCCACCGCGGGCCGGTTTCCAGCTCTTTTCAAAAGTGAAGCCGTTGCTCAGGATGGCTTTTTGTAATTTTCCAAAGCGACCACCAATGTAGCTGCGAGCATCAATCAGGTCGTCGGGCACTGAATGTGGTTTCGCGTGCTTTGTCGTGCTGAAGGCTGCATCCAGCATGCGGGTCATGCTGTTGGTGTAGACACGCTGTCCGAAGGGAGGCGGATGCACGTTACTACGGAAACCGCTTTGCCATGTGAATTCACCTGCCTGAATGCGATCTGCGACCTCGTGGGTGAGGTTCAGGGTTGTGCACCCGTAATGTACAGCCGCCTTTTCGTGTTCAGCAATGGGAACAGGTACGCGATCTGCATGGTAATCCTCGAGATGACTGCCCATCGCAAAATGCATGTGGACAATGTCGGTCATCGGATTATCGGTTCGGATGTGTCGGACCACTCCTTCCATTGCCCGTCGCATGATTTCAGGATGTTCCGGGATATTCGATCCATCGTTGACGGCTGCCTCGACAAACAATAGGTCGACAGGCCCGTTGGAAAGGATGTCACGTTGCAAACGGAATGCATGACCATTGGATCCGACAGACGGGATGCCTGCGGCAATGAAGTCGAATTGCGTGTCGGGAAAACGTTTCTCAAAGTACCGCATCAACTCATTCCGCCAGCCTTTCCCATAGGTGATTGAACCTCCCAAGAATGCGATTCGTCCCCGTTTCTTTGTGCGAAAAGTTGTCAGGCTGTTTGCCAAGCCGTTCCGTAACTCAAAATATTCCGTTTCGCGAGGCATTACGTTGGTGTGTTGCATCACGAATCGAGCTGACTCAAAAACTTTCGGCATCTTGAAATGATGGCCATTTGCTTTGTCAGAATGCTGGACGATGACCAGTTCCATGTCATGACCCAGTTTGTTCAGTCGACGCTGGGCTTCGAGGGTGTTTTGTTCCGGGGGAACGACCTTATCGTTTAAGCAGATTGCATGGCGAATCGGGATTTTCGCCTTCGCGATCGGCGCAAGCACATCGATAGGGTTGCCTGTGAAACTTTTCAGTTCGGCAACAGAATTGAATCCATAGTACTCCATCGCTTCTGTAATCTGCTGTTTCGATCCGGCCCAGCCCATTGGCCAGCTTTTCAGATCCATCACGGGCACGTCGCCCAGAATGCAGGCTACGCGATCTGGATGACGGGCAGCGTAGCGATAGGCGTGTAGACCGCCTCGGCTACAGGGTTCAAGTGCTGGTCGTTCGGATAAGTTCCATTGCGATCGTACTTGGTCGTAAAATCGATCCATGATATCCAGCGATGATTCGGATCCCAACATCTTGACCACATCGATGAAACCGATGTGGTAACCGTTGTAAACCAGTTCCTGGTCGACTTCAGAGTGAAAGTCCGGAAACGATGTACGCCAGACCCATGGGCTTCCAGGTGCAGGAACTTTTGGCGATACGATAAACGCAGTATGTTCAGCGAGGTTGAACGAATGCTTCTGGTAGCCATGCCAGTCAGATGTTTTTGTGCTGACGTCTGCAGGGCCAGTTTTCTGTTCATTGCCGGTCGCCTGCTGGACGAGGCAGGCCGAGCTGATCATCAATGCGGCAGTGATTAGTAGTGGAATCCGATTCATGAGAGTCTCTAGATCAAACTGAGTGCAATGGATTACGCGAGGGCTGAAGATGTGACGAGGAAGTAAAGAGCAAGGGAGTGCGGGTAGAAGTTTGTGAAGCGCCCAGCTGTTTTGTTTCTGTAATGGGAGGACCAGCACTAGTTGTCGGATTCCCACCCAAGCAATTTGAGTTCACTGCAGAATGGTGAGGCAGGCAGGCCCGCTTGATTGTACAAGTTCGCATTTGAGGGGTTGCCGCTGCAGGCGTAACGAACGGCCCTCGGTTGCATGACGTGCGAGCTTTGCACAACGACTTTGGACCCATCGATCGTTGCTTGAGCGGGGTGCCAATTGCCGGCTGTATCAGCCAATTCAAAGTGAGCTAACGCGATGTCAGGTGTTGCTTCGGGGGGGGCAATTCCCTGCTTTTGAGCTACGATCAAACCAGAATCCGCGTGTTCAAAATCAACGCATATGGTATCACCCTTGACGGTGGCTGACCTGAACAGCGGTCCGCTGGCCGGAGTCTTTTTTTCGTATGTTTTTGCCAATGCCCAATTGGCAAGGCGTTTTGCCACATCAATTTTGTTGGATGGATGAATGTCGCTGTCACGAAGGTCGATCGTGACGGCCATGCCTGTGTGCGGGATGCCCAGGCTGAGGCGTTGTTCCTCACGTAGGCGGATCCAACCTTTGGCCTCGTCGTTGAATGCTGGTAATTGCACAAAATAAAATGGAAGTTCCGGCTGCTCCCACGTTTCCCGCCAGCCATTGATTAGCGCACCCATCTTGATTCGATAGTTGCGTGGGTCCTCACCGCGACCTGCGTTGGACTCACCCTGATACCAGATGAATCCCCGAATGCCAAAAGGGGCAACTGGTGATACTCTCGCGTTGAAGATTCGCCCGGGCATTCCAGCTGTGTTACGAATGATTGCACCACCTTTAAGTTTTGCCAGTTCGTCAAAGTTATTTTCCTCGGCAAGGGAAAGAATAGGCCTCAATTTATCTCGCTGCTCAAATTGTGATATCGGAATGAATCCTTCAATGGGTTTGCCACCCCATGACCCCTCGATGATTCCAACTGGAACTTCAAGTTGTTCATGCAGCGTGTGAGCAAACAGGTAGGCGACTGCAGATAGTCTTGCTCTGTTAGATGGATTATCGAGTTGCCAGGCACCTGACTTCTGCCTTTGTGTTAATGGTTCTGCTGAATCGGCTTCGTCAATGCGCAGCCAACGAATCTTGTTGGTCCGGGTAGCACCGACCATTTCGGCAAGTGCTGGGATCTTTCGGCCGCACGCAGCCAGTGTCATTTGCATGTTCGACTGACCGCTTGCGTACCAGACTTCGCCGATGAGTAGGTTGTGGAACTCTCGAACAGATTGTCCTGATGTCACCGTCATGGTCTCGCCAGTGTTGCTGGCTTGCATCGGGGCAAGTTTAACCTCCCAAGTTCCGTCTGCCGCAGCATTTACTGTTCTGGATTGGCCGGCAAATTGAATGGTGACATCGGTGTTTGCAGTGGTCGTACCCCACACCGGAAGTTGGACGCCCTGTTGCAACACGGCATTATCAGTGAAGACATCGGCAATACGCAGTTCCTCGGCGGTGAGAAGGCTCGGAAGTAAGGCAGCAATGAGCAGCATCGGAAGTGAGTGAGGAGTACGCATCAGGTTTTCCAAAAGGGAGTGATTTCCCGAATCAGCTTTGGGCAGGTGCAGTTTAGACGGCCAGTCGCTGTGCCGCATGATGGCACGACCGCACGCTTTTCACTTCCCGAAAAGTGTTTCTCAAAAACGGTGCAGTTACGCGCAAATGCGGGGTTTTCATGAGTTACAATTAGTGCTTCTGTGGGGTCAGCAGGATTCGACGCGATCAGGACCCAAATACGGTGTGTACGAACAGCGGTCCACACGCGTTTAGTTGGTCGTGGTATCACCTAGCTTACGTAGTCGAAACGAGTAATCCATTTGAATCGTGAAAGCAACAGTTTCATCACGCGCGCCTTGCTGGTAGCGATGCTTGCGTTGGGTGGCTCAGCGGCTACCGGGCAGGATAACGCGGCGAGTGAATTGGTTTATCCAAGTAAGGACTTCGCCAAGCTCGACACGTTTGAAGCGGTCGCGGTCGAAGATGCGGATAAGCTGTTTGGCACGAAGGACTACAAGGGTGCGTATGCCGCTTACAAAGCGTACACATTTGAGTTTGCCAGGGGTGATGCCCTGCCCTATGTACTGTTGCGGATGGGGCGATGTCTGCAGATCCTCGACAAGCGGAATACGGCGATCAAAGCGTATCAGGACGTGGTTGATTACTTTCCCGATGAGGTGCCGTACGCAGCTGCCGCCCTTTATTACATCGGCCAGTGTCATGCCCAAAACGGTAATGAGGCGAAGAGTCTCGCTACGTGGGCCCGCTTGGCGAAAGACAAAGACTATGTAAGTCAGCCACGCACGGGATCGGCGTTGGCCAGTCTGGCTGCGGCGATGGAGAAACGTGGCAGTTTTGGGGAAGCGGCAGAATACCGCTGGCGTACGGCGGTTGCGTTTCGTGAAAGCAATGTGCGAGCCGCCGAGACAGCTCGGAATAGTGTCGTTGATCACTACGTCATGCGCGTTCCCAGTCAAGAAAAGTTGCTTGAGTTCTGTAATGAGGTGGGTGGTTTCGGATGGCGGACACCGATTGCCCAGCCTGAAGAAAGCCCGGCGTACTGGACCCATGTCCTTAACACAGTACTGAATGCAAGAGTAACAGCGGAGGATAAAGCGAATGCTGCCCGCTACTGGAGCGCTCAGATGGGTGATCGTTTTACCGAAAATGAAGTACTTCGAGTTGCATGGTTCCGGGTCTTGTTGATGCATGAGCAGGATCAAGAGAAGTGGGCTGAGCGAATGGATACTCAATTCACGCTTCAACCCAACTCGGTCCAACGTGTGAAGCAGTGGTTGGGTTACTACGGTCGTTCCACGAAAGCCCGGTCAGTGTTTTACGCTAAGCACGGCGAACCTTTAGTTGCCGGTTTGCAGACTGACGAGCGGATTGCCTTGATGAATCATCTAAGGCATCCCTGCGGCATGCACGATCAGGCAACTGCGGTGCTTCGTACGGTCCGCACTAACGGCATGGACGATACTCAGCTTCGTGGCTTTGCCAACTTCGCAGCCATCTACGAGGGTGAAGAAGCCTTTTTGCGGATCGTTGGCAAAATCAAGGATTCGACAGCCGCCGCGCGAACACGTTTTGATTTCTATTATCGACAGGCCCATCGTAACGGTGACTTCCAAACAAAGGCGTTGCAGGAAGTGCCAATCCTGAATAAGTCGCCAGAGCAGTCACAGGAAATTGTTTGGGCTCACGCCACCCTGCTCCAGTGGCAAGGTCAATACGAGGAGGCGATCAAGCGTTACCAGGCTGCAAACCAGCAGCCAGCATCGACCTGGTCCGTGATCGATTGCCGGGTTGCATTGAAACAGTATGCCCAAGCCATCAAACTAACACAGGAGTTGGAGTCGGTTGGTGGCGATGTATCCGCATCAGCCTGTTTGAAGGGTGCCGATATTTACAGGACGAGCGGGGACAAGAAAAAAGAAGTGCAACAATTGCAACTGGTGCTGCGTCGGTACCCGGAGAGTGGACAATCGAGTCAAGCGCACGATCGTCTTGAGAGCTATGGTGTGAAGATCATCGGGGGCGAATCGAAGGCGGTTGACTGAGTTCAACTTTCGCGCAAGCGTTCAAACGCTGTCCCCCAACCACATCAAGAACAGGCGTTTGAGCGACGTTGTTCTCAGGGGCTAAATGACGTTGCACTGTGGGACCAAGAGGAGTGGGAATAGGATGAAGATAACCTGTAAGGAGCCTGAATTGGCAACCAAGAAACTGTGTGTGTTAGTGCTCGCTTTGATTTGCTGCGCTGGCAAGTTACCTGCTCAAGATGCTGAGAAGTCCGAAACTCCTCAGCGCCGCGTCGCGCTTGAAGTCGACCGGCGGGCGAAGCATTTGTTCGACAAGGCGATCGAACTGATGGAGTACAAACAGTACGAGCGTGGACTGACGATGCTTGATACCGTGATCCGCGATAACGAGGGGAATATCCTTGGCTATCAAGCACATATGGCTAAGGGGCGACACTTTCTTGAGCAGCGCAAGAGCAAGGAAGCGCTTAGCCATTTCCTGCTCTTATCTCGCCTGTTGGCACCGTTGCCCGGTGAGTCACCGTCGCCTCAGGAAACGGAGCTCTACCGCGAGGCGTTATTTCAGGCAGGTTTTTCGTATTATCAGTCAGGGCAATACACATCAGCCTTTCCGATGTTTCGCCGACTGACCGAAGTTGCAGGCAAGAGCAAATGGGCCAACAAGGCATACTATTACATTGGCATGAGCCACTACAACTTGCGGAGTTGGAACAAGGCCATCGATGCGCTTTCTCTGGTCGGCACCGAAGTTGAAGAGACAGGCAGCGATGAAATGGGGCGTGTCGAACTCGGGCAACGTTTCTACGCGAAAATTTCAGACGCAGATATTCCTGTGCTGCGGAAAATTGGTGAAGACGTCAAGGCTCGTGTCTCGGTCAGCAGTGGGGACAGCGAAATCCTTACAGGTGTGCCGATTGCCGGTAAGAAGAATGAGGCATTAATGTCGGCTCCGACGGAAATCGGTGCTGCGAAGCCTGATGATGGAGTGCTGCAATTGTTTGGTGGCGATACGTTGACCGTGACATACATAGATGACAGCACGTTGGATGGAAGTAAGAATATCCAGCGAAGTGGCACAGTGAAAGCTGTCAGTACTGGCACGATCGGTTTCTTTCTGGGTGATTTCTCGACACCCGCTTACATCGCTTTTCCCGGCCAACCACAGGCATTACTGTTGCGCGACGCCGATTTGGACGTGTCGCCCAAAGCTGAGTCGGTCAGCATCACGGTCAAGGCGCTCTATAAGGTTGCAGCGTCCGATGCTGCGGAGGAGAGTGCCGAGGATGTGCTCGATATCTTCGCCGTGCAGGATGATGAGCAAGACGTTTGGAAAGAGCGAGACTCCGTGACCTTGACGCTGACCGAACGCGGCAGTGGTGAGGAGGCTAATGGAAGTGGAGCAATTCGCACGGGCGTGTTCACCAACAAAGTGAAGTTGGCTCCGCTGGGCGATGTAACCCCCAATCTCGGAGACGATGTGTTGCATTGCGACGAACTTGACGAACTTGAGGTGACCTATGTTGACAAGGTGCATCTTTACGGTGATCAGCCTCGTCAAAGCAACACTCGAATCAAAGTCTCCGGGTCCGTGAATTCAGGGGTATCAGCTGACCAGTTTGTGGTATTCGAGGCGGTGCTCAAAGCACGCAAGAATGCCGTCGAGGCCGAGGCGTTGAAGGGTTTGGGCCTCATCTACAAAGACATGGGGCTCGATGATCGTGCAGCACAACGAGCGGATGAGTCCCTGAAGAAAGTCGACGCGATTATTCTTGATCGAAACAAGATCACCAGCGAGTTGTTGGAACAGGCATTCAAACTGAAGTGGGAGAGCGAGATTCTGAAGGAAGATTTCGCCGCTGCGACCGCCACATGTCAAGCTTTCAATCGTCTCTATCCGCAGTCGGTGCTGGCCGATCAGGCATTGATGGCTCTGAGTCGCGCGCTGGCCGAGAAAGGTGAGTATGCAGAAGCAGTGACGAGCTACCAACGCGTCCTTGCGCTGCAGAATCCGATTTCCGCTGCCGAGGCCCAGTTCCGAATCGGCGAAGTATTGCAGGAACAGGTCGATAAACAATTCGAGGCCAAGCACAAGAGTCGCTGGACCGAAGTAGGACGCGTTGCTGCCACAGAGAGGCACCGTGCGATGGGAAGAGCAATCGCAGCGTATCGCAAGACTTATCAAGCTTATCCCGAAAGTGCGTACGCGGCGAGGTCATTGAGTGAAGTGGTGCGGTTCTATGTGGACACAGAAGATTTTGCTCAGGCGTCGGATCTTTTAGAGCAGGTGTTCGCTGATTTTCCGGACGCCGCGTTTCTTGATGAGATGTTGTTGTTGTGGGCACAGGTCGCATTCCGGATGGGTGACAACAGTGTCGCTCAGCAGAAGTTGCAACAATTGGTGTTTGATTATCCATCCAGCAAGCATGTTGCTGAGGCGCAGAAAAAGTTGGCAGCGTTGAAGCAGGAATAGTGCCGATGCGACTCGATCGCAAATCGCGATGTGACGACAATGCAAGTGGTGGGCGTGAGTCGCGGAAAGTGAATAATCCGCGATCCAAAGAAGCGAAGCAGCATCGGCAGATCGTGTCAGGACTGGCAAATTGAGTTTCAAAACCAGAACGGTTCGAACGTCAAAAATGAAACATAGACGCAATTACTTTTCGCACTCGGCGGCGTTGCCATCAGAAGTATCGCAATGCATCGGCACCCCCTGTGAACGGAGTCATTTCGTGACTGCTTGTCTGTGCGCCGCTGCTCGCCTGCGCGCCCTTGGTCGCCTACGTGCCAGTGTCACGCATTCATGGTTCGCATTCATCGTGTCGTCGTTGTGCTTGAGTCACTCGACAGCCGCGCAAGAAACGTTCGAACAGCAGATCGCAGTTGTGTCTGGGGCTCCTGCGACACAGTCGGAAGACGCAGTTATAGCGTTGCTTAAATCCGGAATTGAAGAAAGCAAGCCGACGCAAGCGAGCGCGATGGGAAGGCTATGGTTGCGCGAGAATGTTGCAGAAAATCCGCTGCTGTTGTATCACGCAGGGCGTGCTGCTGAACTGAGTGGAGACTGGCGGGGGGCGGTATCGCTTTATCAGCAGTACCTCAAGCGATCTGACTTGAAATCACGGTCGGCAGCAGACGTCGTCGATGCAGTATACACCTTGCTGCTGGATCAACTGAATGATGTCGAAGGTGCCTATGCTTATATGTCCAATGAAGGACACCGACTGCATGCATGCGGGCGGGCGCGGCAGTTTGATCCTTGGTTTCTTGATACGGCGATGTCACGGCGAGATCATGATGCTGTTGCCGAACGCTTGCTGGCTTGTGTGAATGATCCACAAATGCCCGCCGATCTGCTCAGTGCAAAGTATGACGGTTACTTTCGTTGGTTGTTGGGTCAGATTGCTGACTGGCGAATGGACAGTCCGCGATTTACAGCCGGCTTTGTTGCGAACGTCAAAGCACTTGCCAACGCAATCTCGTTTGATGATGAACTGAAGTTACGGATGGACTGGACGGTGTCGGTCAAGCAATACAACATGAACCTGCTTGACGGTAACGACGCCATCTTGCCGGTATCTGAGGCCGCCGCCCTTTTGAAAAAGTTTCCTCACTATGCCGAACTGGTGCAAACCGGTTGGGCAGAGCGTCGCGGACGTTATTACAAGGATGACCCGAAAAAATATTTTCCGGTGGATGTTGAAGCGAAGTTGGCAGCAGTGAAATCGGCGGCCGAGAAACTGGAATCGATTGAACAGGCTGACTTTTACCGCTCGTGGGAACAACACTACTACGACAGTGGACCGCAGGTGCTCAGTGTCGAAGAGGCGCGGGCCTTTGTGCTGGCCAATCCGAAAGTCATCAACAGCAGGTCAGGTCCATCGCTACCATTGGATTGGAAAACATTAACAAGCGAAGAGGCAATGAAGCTTGCTCCACTTTTGGAGCAAAATCCCGGTGATGAGGCCTCATTTGTGCGAGCGATTGCGGCAGGGGGTGAAGAGAAGAATTTTGACAAAGCACTGGCAGCGTTACTTGGCCCTGAGGCATGGCGTCTGCCTCAGCATCATGACCAACGCAACGTTCGCTACGGTGCATTCCTGAAATTTTTTGAGTCACCCGATTCCCCGCAGTCAAGCAGTCAATGGAATGCCTTGGCCGGGGGCCTGACGACTGTTGATGCCCGCAAAGAGGACGCTCCGGCTAAGCGAATTTCTGTTTTTAAAAAACTGTGGGGTGATTTCCGTTCACAACGACCAAAAATACCAAGTGTTCAGGAGCGATTGCAGAAGGTGTTGGCGTTCACTCCGGAAGTGATCCCCGAACTACTCAAAGACAACAGTGCGATTGCTCAGATGTTGGTCCGCGATGCCATCGCGACAGGTTTTGAAGGTCTGGCTTCCCATGACCGGGGTCGCGGTCTGAGTCCTGAGCGTTATGACCCAAGCATCCTGCGAATCGCTCGTTCCAACCATGGCATGGAATGGCTGCGGGAACATGGAAAAGAGCTGTACAGCAGTCATCCGTTTGAGCCGGCGTTGCGGAGTACGATTGCCGAGCGGTTGAAACAGGGAAAAGTTGAACCTTGGTTAGTGATGGCTTGGATCAACGCCCAGTTTCCCGAAGACAACCAAGATTCTGTGGCGTTGATGGCGTCACTTTTTAAGTCCCCGGTGTTCAATACCTTGCCCATTGAAGTGCGGTATGGTGCACGGCAGTGGTTTCAGAGTGCCGCTATGACGCCGACCCAGTATTCTTACGTGAATGCGTCAGATGCCACTTTGGTGTGCAAAGATCTGATTGAGTTGATGAACCCTCCTGCCGGTTGGGTTCCGCCACCTGCGGGGACGGACAACCCGGAAACTGGGCAGAGCGAACAGCCAGCGTACAAGCCAGACCTGGTTAGAACTGTTGCCGCGTTGAATGCAGCCTTTGAAGGAGTTAAGAAAGCTCCGGTCAGGTTAGAGATTATGGGGCTTGCGCAGATGGCAGCAGTTGATGAGGCGATCTTTTCCGATCCCAAGGTGATGGATCTGTTATTTCAGATGGCCGGTTCGATGCGGACATTTCATCGAGAGGGTTATGACGCAGGATTCGTCCAGCGAATGTGGCGGCATTTCATGGAGCATGCATCCGCTTTAACAGAAGCCGAAGATGTGCAATCGGCCAATCTCGATGCTCGTCTTCATCAAACCGCACCCTATTTTTGGCGACATACGGAACTTCATCATCGCCCTTTGCCGGAGATGATTGCCTTTGCTGAATCGCTGGTTGAGACTAATGCTTCAGCGGCAAGCACTTGGGCCAGGTGCGGGTTGCAGACAATTGACCGGCATCGCCAAGGTCATACCTACTACAAACGTGAAACCGACATTCCACATTTGAAGTCGATCCGTGGCAAGGCATCGCTGGCGATGGGGTTAATTGAAGTGCCAGTCCCGGCTACTGATCCCGCTTATCCGATTTACAAGTCGCAAGCGGAGTTCGCGATTGGCAACGAAGACAGTGCCATCGAACTGTACGATGAGAATGCTGATCAGCTTCTATCGGTGTATCGCGAATTGTCAGTTCCGTATTTGCTATGGGTGTTGCAGCGAACGATCGACGGACGCGATGAACTGCAACAGGAAGAATTGGTCACACTCTTGCGGCAGTGGTCACAGGAATCGACCACTGCATTTTCACTGAATCAGAAATTGGCGTTGGAGATCGCTTATGGCGACATCGCCATGCAGCGGGGGATGTTGCCGGAAGCCCATAAAATCTATGCCGGAATCCAGAAGAACGTTGACTACGCCGGTGTTTTTGCCAGACATGCTGCAACGCTGCGACGTGTTCGGGTTGAACGTTTTTCGAAAGATTTCGATGCCGCGCTTGCGACATTGGTAGAACTCGACTCAGAGAAAATCCCGCAATTGATCACTGCGGCGCATAACGCGCGGGCTGAAGTTTACTACGACATGGAGGAGTACGAGGACGCTGCAGAGGAAATTGCAAAAGTGCTGGAACGTGAACCAACACACTCTGATGCGACCATTCTTCGCGGGCGTGTCCAACTGAAACTGAAACGACTGATCGAGGCTACTGAGGTCGAATTGGGAACCGCCAGTAATCAGAGGACACTGGTACCAGGTGAAGTGCTGAAGGTCACGCTCAATGATCCCACTCTTTCGGTTTCCAGCGGTGGTAGTGAAATAGAAGTCGTGGTGTGGGCCACGTCAGGTGACAAAGAGCATCTGCTGTTAAGGCAATTCGGTGACCAGAAGACCAAGTATCGCGGTGATGTGAAAACGGCGCTTGGTAAACCAGTTCCCGGTGATCGGACACTGCAAGTCGTTGGCGATGACGAAATTTTTTATGCGTACTCAGAACAGTTTCGGGCAAAGGTCACGAATCTCGGTGAAAATCGGGGCGGCCCGATCATCGTGGCATCAGATGCCATGCTGATGGCATCGGCGCGTAAGTTGCTTTCTGAAAATGAACAACGCGTTGCTGACATGCAGGTTGTGACTGCCGCTCTGGAACAGAAGGGGATCACAAATCTTGCCAACACTGATCCTGAGGTGATTGCAATGCTGAAAGCAGAGGCCACCGCTGCTGCTAGAAATCGTGCTTTGCAAGCACGAGTGAAGCCCGGTAATCCGATACATCTGCGTGTGGTTGATCCTGATCGGGGTCGCACGGCGGGGATCGATGAATTGCCCGTTGCCGTGATCTCATCGAGTGGTGACTCGTTGGGCCGAATAGTGTTGAAAGAAACGGGAACGCATACAGGGCAGTTTGAACAGTCTGTGCCAACGTCGCGTGCTCAAGCGATGGCGTTTGGATCAACGTCACAGGCGGGGCGGAATCCCAATATGATCATCAGTCCAAAGAAGACATATGAAGCTTGGCGACCGGTGCCCGAAAAGAATGCCGAGCATTTCTTTACGGTCGATTTGAACGACAATGCCTCGCTGGGATCCTTGGAAATTCAGGCTTCAGATGAGGGCTACGGGATCACCAGCTTTATCGTGCAGACTGCGATGAATCGTCGTGCGTGGACCACAGTGGCGCGTAGTAAGTTGGATCTTCATCCCACTCCCAAGGCTGAAGGGTTACCCGAGGCAGTTGCGATTCCGAATGTGTGGGATCCATCGGTTGTCGTCATGAACGACACTGATCGGTTTCAGATGGGGGCCCGTCCAACTGTTTATGCAATTGAGGAGCTGGAAAAGCATTTGGAGCAGGGTTGGTTGAGTCAGCAGTTCCCGCAGGGGATCGCCAGAAATGTGAGCGGGCCTGCAGCGGCTATGCCTGCGTCCATTCCTGCTGCACTGAAGTGGAAGCGTCAGCAGCGGCATGACTGCACGCACGTTGTCTATCGATTTCGTGGTTGGTTTTACGAGCCTGCCGACGTGGTTCGCCGATTCCGGTTTGATTTGGGTCGGCACGAAATTCCGAAAGATGCACACGCTTCTTTGATGTCGTCGCCAAAATTCCTCCTTGCGGTGGACGGACGACCGATCACTGAAGTTGCAACCACGGATGAGGAAGTGATTGAGTCAGCAGGGGGAAAGCTCGAAGGCGCCATCAATCTGCGAGCGGGTCTACATCGATTCGAAATTTGGGGAATTGGCTGGGTTCAGACCACATTTGGGTTTGGTAGAAAGACAATGTTACAGGCGAATCTTGAAGGCGAGGATAAGTTGGTCGATTGCCCTGACAGTTTCTTTGACCCGAAGACCTTTCCAGATGGCGTGCTTGAACATCGCAATGCTCCGGCGGTGATTGTTGCGAATGAAAACGGCACCTCATTTCGTGTGCAATTTGCTGAGGGATCGCGCGCTCGGTTACTGCGAATCGTTTTCATTGGCCACCAAGGTCCTGTGCCGTCACTCAATCGATTGGAATTGACTTCTTCTGCTGGTGACACCCTGTTGCCCGTGCCAAGTGACTTTGCCAGCCTGCGAAAAAACGACACTCTGGAAATCCTGTCGGGTGACAAAGTGACGGTCCGCTACATGGACGACCGTTATGTGACAAAAGGTAAACAGAGGCATGAACGGTTTTTGAATGTGTCTTTCAGCGACGGCCGCATCGACTTTGCTGACATTGAGCCGCGTTTCAGTTCACGGCACAGAAAGAAGATGCCTTATTATGAACGACTGCTTCGTTTTCAACACGGAAAGCCATTCCCGGTAGTGATTCGTGATGCCGACATGGACGTATCGGTTGATCGCGACGAGGTCACATGGAGGGCGTTGGACAGCGAGGGTAGTGAGCGTCAATTCGTCGCTCAGGAAACCGGCCCGTCAACAGGAACATTTCGCACGTTTGTGACCCCGGTTGTTACAAAGACTAGTAAAGCAAACGAAATCAGTGTCCCTCTGGGTGGCACCCTCAAGGTGATGTATCGGGATGCAGAGAACGCGCGTTCTGGTGTGCCCGTTGAACGTGAAGCATTCAGCCAGCACGCACAATTTCAGACGCCGGCGATCGAAGTGGCACACATGACGGTCGCTCGGGGTGTCGCAGAAGATATAGGGCCGGCAGAGGTACTTAACGCAGACTTTACGCCCGATCTCGAAGGTCGAAAAGCCAGTGCCCGCGAGCAGGCGATCATGGAGCGGATTCGTTCTCGCTATGAAATCAGACGAACCTTTGTCGATAAAAAGAAATCGCCGGAAAGCGAGGTCGAAGTGGTTCATGGTCGGGTAGCGTTGATCGATGTGATTGCTCCGCACCTTGCCTTGGGAACAACGTCGACGATGGATGTTTTTCTGCAAACCGATGCGGGGCGGAAAATTTCGGGAACACCGCAACAGTCATTTGATGTTGATGTTCCGGGTACCTTGCGGATCGAATTGCCGCTCGGTGACGCACCGCGAATCCAATCCGGGCTGCTTCGTGCGGGCTATCGAGTTGTGTCTACCAATGGCACGGGACTGTCGCTGGCCCGTTCAGAGATCGAACGAATTCGGGACTATGTTGACGCCGGTCGTTTCAGGGTCGCAGTCCCACTCATCGCAGGCGAATTGCCGAAGTACAGCTATGCCGACCCTGAGCAGGTCCGCGAACTCAAATTGCCTCCGCAATATGGTTTGACAGTACAAAGTGGCGAACGCATCCACATCGGTGTGCGTTACCGTGATCATGCGGGAAACACAAAATGGACCACCTCGTCTGCCAAAGTTATCACGCACCCCATGCTGGACGTGATGACCGAAGGTTATCGAAGTCCGTTGGTCGAAGCGTTTGTCGGCGAAAAAGTTTATCTACGTGTAATCGACCTGGCTTCGGACCGCACCGATGGTCCCGACAGCGTGCGGTGTTACATGGCGTCGAAATCCGGTGCCAAGCATCACGTCTTGCTCCGCGAGACCGGCCCGCATACAGGAATTTTTAAAGGTGCGTATCAACTGACCTACGCGTCTGATGATAAGGCAGCTGAAGTTTCGGCTGATGATAATGCCGCTACTTACGATGTTCGCCGATCAGGCTTTCCTGTGACCTACGGCGATGCAGTTGGAGTTCGTTACACCGATACGTCCGGGATCAAAACTCCCGTTCAGTTTGTCACCATTGGGAAGGGCTCAGATGGATCGATTGCCCCATTTTCAAAGCGTTACGACGATTCTGAAACCGCGATGCAGACGCAATTTGCGATGGCCGAAAGTTATCTCGAGCTCGCCCGAAGACATCGCAAGACAGGTGAACCGGAACAAGCTGCACGTGAGTTCACCCGAGCAAAACAACTTTTAGAGAATGCGGTCAATCAGTTCACTGATCCCGAAACACGTTCTCACGCCGAGTATCTGCTTGGTGGACTCACGCAGGAAGATGCGGAGGGGACGAACGATCCGGAATTGCGGCGACGTCGGTATCAAGCGGCGCTGGCTCGCTTCATGACGATCACCGGTAGTTACGCTGATACTGAATACGCGTCCAAGGCACAGTTCAAAATTGCTCTCATTTATGAGGCGTTGAAAGAACCAGAAATCGCCGCGCAGGAATTTGTGAAACTGGCGTACAAGTATCCTGAGTCGGAACATCTGGCAACGGCCATGGCGCGGCTGGGTACGCACTTTCAGCGCAAAGCATTGACTTACGAACGTGAAGCTGCCCCGCTGCTCGCAAAAGCCATGGCTGATCCTGATGACAAAGACGCTGATCATCAGGGGTCAGCTTTGAAGAGGCTGTCGCAAATTGAATACGTCAAAGCGGGTCAGATATTTGAGCGTTTGCAAACCCGCTTTCCTAATCACGACCTGGCGGGCAAAGCAGGATTGCGAGCTGGCCAAATTTATATGCGAGCCGAACGGTTCAGTGACGCGGTCAAGGCGCTGCTGAGTGTCGTCAATGAAGAGGCGTACGACGGGCCAACCTTGCGATCCGAGGCTATGTATTGGGCTGGAAAATGCCATCAGTCGCTGGGTCAGCAATTGCAGACCTACGCATTGTTCAAACGCATCACTTACGATTTTCCTGAAAGTAAATGGGCCGCGTACGCGCGAGCCGAACTATCCACTGACAGCTTGCTGCAACTTGACCGAAGGTTGGAAATAGAACGATTGCAGGAGGGGCAGGAGTAAGCAAATATAATGATGACACACACAATACAAAATGGCGTTGGCGGGCGGTTTCGGGTACTGCTGCCCGTTCTGTTGACGTTGATTGGCCTTGCATCCAGCGCATCGGCGTCGAAGCTTGACGAACAAATCGCAGCGTTCAAAAAAGCGAATGCCATTCAGACCGAGGCGGTAGTCACGCAGATCCTTGAAACAGGAATTGCCGAACATCGTTCGGCTGAAGCCAAGGCCACTGTGCAGCCATGGTTGAACCGCAATCATCTGCAGACGCAGCGGGCGTTGTTGCATGCCGCCCAAGCCGCAGAGTTCTCCGGGCAGTGGCAGACAGCGGTCGGGCTGTATCAAAGACTGTTGCAATCAAAGAATGTTAATGCGAGTTCGGCAAGTATCGCAGTTGATGCGACCTATCGACTCTTGATGAATTCGATCGCTGATGAGAATGCTGCTTACCTGTTCATGCGCAAGGAAGGTAATCGACTGAGGCCGTTTGGATCGGCGAAAAGATTTGACCGTTGGTTTCTGGATCAGGCTACTAAACGTCGTGACCTTGTTGCCATGTGCGATCGTCTTGTTGCCATTGTAAACGACCGTTCGACTGATAAGACGCGTTTCACGCAAGACTTTGAATGGCTTTGTGCGCAGTGTGAGGGTTTCAAAAAGGAAACTACCGAGGTTTATGAGGCGGCGATGCGACTGGCAGCAGCGAATACTCAGCCAATCTACAAAACGCGACTGAAATGGGTCGTTACCGTGATGCGGTACAACCAGCAACTAGATGAACTGAGGGAGGCCAATGCGCCGGCTGATCCGAAGTTGACTGACGGTCCGCTGGCGGTTGCCGCGGAGTTGATGAAGGTCGACCCCGATCGTGGTGTGTTTTTGGTTGCGCAGGGTTGGGGCGTTGAATACGATCATCATCATTCAGGGAACTGTGAAAAACGTTTCAAGGTGGAAGGAGCGCGAAAGCTGGTGCAGCTGCTAGCGATTCTGCCTCGACTGTCGGCCGATAAGCGAGATGATCTGCTCGCGTTTCAGATCGCACAAAACCGAGTGAAGTTTGATCCCGCGTCCATTCGAAAAGCCGTGATTAAATATCCGGGCATGCTGAATTCTCTGACAGCCAGCAACGTGCCGCTGTTTGATAAAACCATCACTGTCGAAGAAGCCCAGAAGCTAGCTCCGCAATTGGTCCGCAATCCACATGCTCAGGCGGCAATGGTTCGTGCTTGGGCCAGACCAGAACGTAAATACAGCCAAGTGGCTGATCAGATGATGAAGTCTGAAATGTGGCGTTTCAATGATCTGAAAGCGTTGACGCATGATGTTTGGCATAGCGGCATGTTTGAGCGGGATGTGGATCACGATGTGCCAATCAACAAGTATGCCAATCTCGATTCACGCCATCAGCAACTCAAGAAGCAGGTTGACCCCAAAGCGACTAGCAAGGATCGACTCTCGGCTTTTAATAGTCTGTACAAGGATCTCAGCAGCAAAGCACCGACAATCACCGGTGTGTTGTTGCTTTGGGATGATCTGTTTGCGCAGGCACCTGATGCTGATCTATCCCAGATGTTCAAAGTGATGGTTGCTGACACTTCTGGTGAACGCGGTTTATTGTTGCGGCGGGCGCTCAGCAAAGCACGGTTCGGCGAGAAAAAAAGCGGATCAATGCATTGGGAAGGTGAGGTTTACGCTAATCAGTTCCGCTATCACCGTAAGCCGGTTCAGGAAGCCGTGCCGGACCTGATCGCGCATCTGCAGGATCTGATCGAAAAACAAGCCCAAACCGGTACGATCGACCCGGCAGTGTTTGGAATGTGGCTTCACACCGTCGATCCGAAAAAGGTTGATGCAGCGGCGCTGATCGAGAAGCTGATCACGTCTCCTGGGTATCTTCAACTTGAATCGTCGTATCACACTTCTGTGGCTGATGGCAACCATTTCGGCATGACAGCCGCAACGCCCGCGATCACGCAGGCTCAACCGCAGCACATCAGCCGCGAGCTGCTTGAGTTGCCTGAGGACGCAACGCCTCAGGCGATCGAAGCCGCCTTCAACGCTGTGGTAAAACGAGCGGCGGCTTCACCCCAGCCAATCGCGATTATCGGGTTGCAGCCTGTCGCGTCGCTGCCTAACTGGAGCGACCCAATGCGTCGGCAGGTGCTGTCCCTGTTCGGCGAAAATTCACCGATTGGTGCTTATCCCACTCGTCAGGGATATGAGCCATTGGTCCAACGAGTTTGTAAGGAGTTTGCGGAGCAGAAACAGTGGGGTGTTGTCGAGCCTTACCTGTCTGGCCTTTGGTATTCCGTTGCATGGACTGATGATTCCAACCACTATCGAGGTGCGGCCGCGCTGTCGCAATTCGCCGAGTCGGCGATGGAGGCGGGTTGGACATCCATCGCGCTGTCGGCAGCACGCAATGGATCGATGAGTCGGGCCATCCGTGATATGAAAGCCAGCCCTAACTCGGCGAAGACCGAAGTGCTGGGACGCGTCAGCCAAGTGCAGGGAAAAGCATCCATTGCATTGGGTGTGATCGACATTCCGGTAGATGAACAAGACCCAACCTACCCAATCTACAAATCACAGGCTGAATTCGCTCTTGGTAACGTTGGTACTGCTTGGGACTTGTACGATAAGAACGCGACCCTGTTGGGAGTTGCAACTGATGAACCATTGATTCGGAAGTTGACCCCGGGTTATTGCTTGTGGTTGTTGGAACAAAGTATCGAAGACCGTGATACTGATCGGGCCGAAGCTCTGGTCAAGGAACTGATGATCTGGTCACGTCGCGAAGTTGGGTCGTTCACACCACAGCAGGAAGCCGATCTGAAGATCGCTTACGCCGACACCGCGTTCCAAAAAGGCAATTATCAGACCGCTCGTGCGTGGTATCGTCGGGTGGCTGACGCTGCCGAGCATCAGCAGACTCAGCTGCAATACAAATCTGCGTTGCGATCCGTGATGGTCGATCGTGTCTCGAGGAATTTCAGTAGTGCAGTCACTGAGTTAGATAAACTGATTTTGATTCGGGACGATAGTTTGCGGAAACGAGTTCACTTTGCCAAGGCTGAGGTCTTCTTCGATCAAGAGAAATACGCTGACGCCTATGCCGAAGTTGCCGCCGTGCTCAAGAGTGACCCGAACCATTCCGATGCCCTGATCTTGCTTGGTAAAGCCCAGCTCGAAATGCGGAAACTGGTCGATGCCGCGGAGATTGAACTGGGAGCGACTCGCGGTCAGGGCGTCATTGTTCCCGGTGAATTAATCAAGATTAACCTCAATGACCCGTCACTGAACGTGGCCGGAGTCGGGGCCGACATCGAAGTCGAAATTTGGGCCGAGTCGGGCGATCGCGAACGCGTGATGCTATATCAACTGGGTGACGACAAATCGAAGTATCGCGCCGAAGTGCCAACAAAACTCGCCCCGCCGCAACCTGGCGACAAAACGCTGCAAATTCTCGGTCGCGATAAGATTCGTTACGGCTACTCGAAGGAGTTCCGCGCCAAGATGACCGACCTGCCGCCCGATCCTGAAATGGTAATCGGCGTGGCGTCGAACGCTCAACTTGACATCTCGGCTGGATCGTATCCACCGCGAACGGGTGAGCGGCGATTGGACCTTTCCGAACTGGGCGTCTCTGCAGCACAGCAAGCGCTCGGCACGCGAAACGTGCGGCCCGGCAATCCGATTTATCTGCGAGTATTTGATCCCGATCAAAGCGTCACTGCCGAGATCGATGAGATTGTCGTGTCGCTGACCACCAGCAGTGGCGACATCATCTCGCAACTGATGCTCACCGAAACCGAAACGCACAGCGGAGAATTCGAGGCTGTCGTGCCGACCGGTACAGCTCAAGCGCTGGCATACGCCTCCGAATCCGCCCCCGGCAGTGATCCGAATATGGTCATTAGTGCCGAGAATTATCCCGGTTGGTCCGGAGAAGTCGGCAGCAAAGCCAGCGAACGTGTGCTGGGCATCGACCTCAACGACAACGTGCCGCTGGACACGATGGCCGTTCGCTGCACCGATCCAACGCTCGCGCCCACTCACTTCATTGTGCAAACTTCAATGAACGGCCGCGACTGGGCCACGCGAGCTCGCTTCCCAGACGATCCCGCTCCGTGGGACGGCCGACCGCAAATCACATCGTTCCCCACCTACGGCCAAGCGATCCGCGTCGACGTGGCGAAAGACCGATCGCTGCCCGATGCGTGGTTGAAAGCGATGGAGTTCGGATCGGCTCGGCCGGCCATTCCCTACGGAGCGTTCACCGTGTCGGGTTTGGGTGACTTGAACCTCGCACACGCTTCAGGCGGACATCCGGGCTACTCAACGATGATTCGTTATCGAGCGTTGTTCTACCAACCGGCCGCTGCGATCCGAACGTTTCAACTGACTGGACTGCCGTTGGCGGATAAGACCCAAACGCTGTTCCTGATCGATGGTCAACCTGCCAATGAAGCGTCGGATGGACCGCTGACAATCCAACGCGAACTGCGTCCCGGTCTGCATGAGATTCAGGTCTGGCGAGACGAATCACGGGCAGAATTGCTGAAGCGGAAGGGCTTGCTGCTTTGCGATGTTTCGGGCGAAGACGAATTGCAGCCATGCCCGGAGACAATGTTCGATCCGAAGACGTTTCCCGCCGCCGTGCGCCAAACGATCGCCACTCCGGCCACGATTGAAGCCGCCACAGACAATGAATCGGGCGAAGCTACAGACTTCAACATCACCTTCGGGCCCAACACGCAGGCCCGCATCGTTCGACTGGTGATCGCCGGACACGAAGGTGCGGCACCGTCGATCCATAAAATCACGCTGACCGATCGCGACGACAAACAGCGTCTGCCGGTCGAAACCGACTACCGGCAACTCCGCAACAACCAGCAATTGGAAGTCATCCCCGGCGACCAGATTTCCGTGCGTTACGAAGACACGCGAGTGATCGCCAAAGCTGGCAGCACTGGCAGGACAACAGCCCGCTACGAAGGCCGACTCGGAGTTGCCTACAACACAGCCACGATCAGCGCGTCGTTCCTCAACTACGAGCTGAACAACGAAGGCGAACGGCGGCTGGTTCTAGAAGACATTCGCCGATTCAAAATGGACGACGCCGTGGCGATCGTGATCAGCGATGCTGACATGGATATCAGCCCCGAACGCGACGGCATTGAGTTCACGGTATCCGCCGTGGCGCAAGCTGCCGGTTTATCTGGTGCAGCAGACACCGAAGCTGGCAGCTCCGGCAACGGGAAGAAAGTCATTGCGCTGGAAACCGAGCCTCATTCGGGAATCTTCCTCGGCCGCGTATTCCCTGTTTTGACTACCCCGACCCGCGATTCTGAAGTTCAAGTCACTGAGGGTGGTTTATTGACGGCAACATACCGCGATGTGGAAAACTTGGATCCCGGCATTCCCACCGACCGAAAGGTCATCATCGAGCACGCCCGATACACAACACCAGCACTGGCTGTTTACAACGTCACGACTGAACAAATTCCAAGTTCCAAGGACAAAGACGGCGAACAATCAGATCAGGAATCAGACGACAATGAGAGCGGGCCTGAAATCGTTGCGCCGCGTCGTACACTGAATTACGCCCACATGGATCATGCGTCGATCAAGTCGTATGAACCGCAGGCTGTGATCGGAGCCAATTTGCGATTCGACGTTATCGCCCCGCATTTGGCGTTTGCTGGCAGCAGCGCTGTTACCGCATATGTGCAGTCCGAGCGTGGTCGCAAAGCGGAGCCGACCGCCGATTCTCCTTTTGATGTCCGCGTTCCCGGTACTCTGAAGTTGACGGGGACATTGAGTGAGATGCATGCTGCCAGCCACCGACCGGCTGGGCGTGTTCATGTCGTACCCGGGTATCTCGCAGGTACGCCGGCAAAGCCACCGACCAATTCTCCAACTTTGGATGATGGTCGCTTCTCCTTCGAGGTACCCCTGATACTTGATGAATTACCATCCCGCAGTTACGCGACCACAGCTGCTGAATCCTTGCCATCTTCTCAAATTCCGGATGGACTCGCGGTTCGTCCCGGTGACAAAGTTCACATCGGTTATGCATTCAAGGATGAGCAAGGGAAACCTCAATGGCATACGACGACTGTGAGACTCACGAGTGACGCATTTCTTGACGTCATGAATGGACGTTACCGTCGCGACATTTCAAAGGCGTTCGTCGGTGAAAAATTGTACTTGCGATTGATTGCGCCCAGCCTTGACCAAACTTCGGATCGAGATGTCACAACGGTGAATCTGAAAAACAGCAGTGGAGTTGGTACTGCGTTTCAGTTGCGCGAAACAACTGCCCATTCTGGACATTTCAAAGGTTCATTTGCCGTTAGCTATGCAAGTGAGCCAAAGGGCAACCAGCTACCTTCGGTTGAGCTACACGGTTTTCCGGTGAAATACGGCGATCAGGTGACCGTCTCGGTGAGCGGACAAACCCTTGTTGCTGGTAACGCCGGTCAAGTGACCATCCCCACCCCACTTAACGTTGCAATCAATCGAGGTGCTGACGGCTTGATTGAGCCATTCAGTAAACGCTACGGTGAAGCTGGCGTCGCCATCAAAACCACATTTACGCTAGCGGAATGTTTCTTTGAGCTTGCCAAACATCACCGCAAGATGAATCAAGAAAGCCTCGCACGCCGTGAGATGAGCCATGCGCAAAAGTTATTGGCCGAAGCCATCGCCTCACATCAAGACGACGAATTAAAGGCCCACGCTGAATACCTGCTTGGTAATCTTGCCCAGGAATATGCTGATTTGTCCAAGAATGAAGCATCGAAGCAAATCATGTATCAGGATGCACTTGCACGATTTTCAAAGATTCCACTGGACTACCCCGACACCGAGTTTGCTCCGCAGGCCCAGTTCAAAAAAGCGTTGGTCTACGAAAAGATGAATGAGCTCGACATCGCTGTCGAGGAATATGTGAAGTTGGCATACAAGTACCCTGAACACGAGCTGATTCCATCGGTAATGTCGCGGCTTGGTGCCTACTTTCAGCAACAGGGGCTGGTGTATAAACAGCAAGCTGAGACATTTGAGAAAAAAGAAAACGACGTCGAAGCTGCTGGTGAAGGAATCCGTCTTCGCGAACTCGCAACGAAAGAGTATCTCGACGCAGCTACTGTCTTCGGCAAACTGCAGAGTCGTTTCCCGGAAGATCCGCTCGCTGGATTGGCTGGCTTGCGTTCAGCGATGAATTACATGCGAGCTGGCGATTACGAGACGGCTATTGAAACTTTCAAGCTGGTGGTGGACAACGAGGCTTATGACGGCCGTGAAATCCGATCTCAGGCTCTGTTCTGGAGTGGTGTGAGCCATGAACGATTGCTAGAAACGGCGGAGGCATATCAAATTTATCGCCGTACCACCTTTGATTTCCCGGATAGCAACTGGGCGAAACGCAGTCGAGGTCGCCTTGCCGATCCTGCTTTCGCACGGATCATTGAAGAGGAAAAAAAAGCCAGAGAAGAGTTGCTTGAGGGCTTGAAGAATCAGAAGTAAGCACAGCGAAATTTTACATGACTTCAGCGGCTGAGTCGTTTTAGCACGTAGCTTCGTGACTTTAAATTGGGAACAGAGATTGAATAGCCTGGAGCGAAATATCCTGAGTGCCGAAATCGGTGCCGTTGAACGACAACTTGTTGTCCGCAGTAACACGCGCATTGACACGGGGCGGTGGTGGGGGCGGACTCCGCTTTGGGTTTGCGTCACGGAACATGATGTTGTCGTTTTCGCTGCCGCGAGGCGGACCTATCTGCAACGTTTTCGCCTTGCCGATTGTGGCAATAGGCACTACTGCCAAGTCACGGGAGAACTTGTGATCGAAGTCGGCGAGGATTTGCAATTCATTCGTTTAGCCATGTCACCAACAGATGCTTTACGTGTATTGGACGCACTTGAATCGGGAGCCTCAGCCTCCGTTGCAACTTTTGCCGGCGCATCATAAAACTAAGTTGAAGGCAGCATTTTCCTGCCTCACAACACCAATAATACGACCAGGGAATAGAGACCCAACGAAACCGGATAGAAACCATGCTTGAACATATCCTCAACGGTGGCCCGTTAATGGTGCCGCTGATGGCGTGTAGCCTAATCAGCCTTGCGGTTGTGTATGACCGCTGGATGGCGTTTCGCGCAAATCGAAAGGTCGACACACGGGCCTTAAGGTCCAGTGTAATGGCGGACCTGCGCAATAATGAAATTTCAGCCGCCATCATGAAATGTGAATCAGCGCGGGGACCGATTGCTTCTGTCCTGTTGGCTGGTTTGCGTTCGTACAAACAACTGAAAGAAAAAGACGAAAGCACTGAGACGATGCGAATGGTCGTCGCTCAAGTGATGGAAGACTATGAAGCGCAGGCCATGGGCGTTGTGAATAAACGCTTGGACGTGTTGACGACTGTTGGTACGGCCGCGCCGTTGTTGGGAATGACCGGAACAGTCACCGGAATGATCGTTTCATTCTCGGGTTTGGCTGATGCGGGCAGCGTCTCGGGAAGTGGTGGTGCGGTGGCCGCCGGTATCGCCGAAGCTCTCATGACCACAGCTGTTGGCTTGATTATCGCCTTGTCAGCAGTCATCCCACAAAGTGTGTTCAATCGGTGGAGTGATGAGATCGAATTGGAAATCGAAGAATCAACAACTGGCCTCGTCGAGTTCATTCTGACGCACCATTAACAGTGTTGCGGTTGCTGCTGATGTTCAAGCTCGCATACGCATACGCCCTGTCATTCAGCAACGAGTGACATCGATCACGACGCTGCTGTTGGAATCCGAACAAGAGAACGAATAGCAAAGAATTAAAACGTTGTTCAAACATCGAAAAAAACAGGAAAAACGCCATCGCACGGGGGAGATCCCTACGGGCTCGTTCTCGGACATTGCGTTCCTGTTGATTATCTATTTTTTGGTGGCGACGACGTTGGTCAAGGTCAAAAGCATTTCAGCGGATTTGCCGACCGGTGAAAAGCAAAGCGACGCCGCTGTTGATAAGACGCCAATTATCAATCTTCGCGATTCGAAAATGTACTTCAGTGATAAAGAGGTGACGCTTGACAATCTCAACTCGCGATTGGCTGCATTGAAACTGTCCGAACAGTCGCCTGCAAAACGGGTGATCATGCTCGAATCCACCAAAACGACTTCGTACGAAACGTACTTCCAAGCGTTAGCTGCGATCAGTTCCAACGGTGGCGTAGTGGCCCTCGTTGAGGAGGAGGAATAGTAGTGAAAGCATCACGAAAGAAAAAACGCAGAAAGGTTCAGGTTCCCATCGCCAGTATGGGTGATATTGCATTTTTGTTGATCATCTTTTTCATGCTGCTGAGTGAGTTTTCCAAGGACAAGGATTTGCCGATTGAATTGCCGCAGTCGGATCAGGTGAAAAAGACAGAGGTCGTTGTTGCCGCTCGAGTGGCCATGGCGGCGGATGGTGAAATTTACTTCGACGGCGACCGGGTGGACAGCGCCAAAGACGTCGAGTGGGGAGTGCGTGCCCTATTGTCCAAGACCGTTGCAGACGAACAGCGGCACGTGCAGTTCAAGTGCGATGCATCGTTGTCCAAGGAAACCTTTGAGCCTGTTCTGAAAGCCATCGCTGAAGGCGGTGGAATCATTGAGGCTGTGGGAGAAGATCGATGATACCAGCGGTGATCAAATTTTTTATCAGTCGCACAGCAACGACAACATGTGGCTGTGCGTCAGCTTGCAAAGAAGACAGATTCAAACGATACGATGGCAGTGAAATCGGCTGCTTTCCCATGGCTGCAACCGTGGGCTACGCGCTGCGAACGCCTGTTGGCGATTCAATTTGCGCATGCTCATTCGCATCAACAAATGTTCGTTAGAGAAATACTATGACCGAAGAACAATCAGTCGCTGTTTCAGCGAAAACCTACTCTGACGATGTCAGCCCTGATTCGTTGATGAGCGATTTCCGCGGTCGCCCAATCATCGCGATATTGGCTTTCACAGTGATCGCTCATGTCATTGTTGTGGGAGGTTTCAGCATTGGGTACATGAAGAATGTGGTATTCGGGGAAGATACTTCTGCGATGAGCGAAAAAGAGCGGACCGACATGGCTGTGCGAGATGCAACCACGTCGCTGCGCGAGATCGCCGAACGTTACGGAATCAGCCCACAGGAACTCAGCGATCGGTTTGCCAATGGTGATACACAGGTGAATACAGCGAGTACAGAGAACACAGCGACTTCACCTCAGCAGGCGAGTCCCAATCCTTCAATGGACGCGGCTGGAACTGCGAACTCTGGGACACAGGAACCTCCCTCTGCAATCGAAACTGAGTTGCAAATCGAAGCTGCAGGTCCCGACTTGCCAAATCTTCCGATGCTTGAGGAAGAAGACTTATTCAAGTAACTGTGCTGATTCCCAGTTCAACTGAATTCTCTTTTTCATTAAGCCGGTCCAAAGGGATCTGAGTGACGAGAACGAACACGACAAAACAACTTTTATGAACGAAGTCCAATCACAACCGCTTGCCCCCGGCATCGACGGGATCCCGACGCGGCCTTCGACGCTCAAAGCGTTGGTGGTCAGCATCGCGACCGCTATGCTTGCGGGGTTGGGGTTGTTGATTTGGAAGTTCGGACCTCCCGCGCTTGCCGGGTTACTCAATCGCAATGCAAATATTGCGATTTTGCTAAGCGACAATGGTTTGGGTTTGTCACTTTCCATCTGTTTTTTGGCATTCGGCATCGTTGGAGTGGTTTGTGGTGTCTGCGGTTTGCTTAGCCTCGTTCGAATCACGCCGACTTACCACCTGCTTCGCGCGGTGTTGGTGTTGGTCTATCCGGCGGTGCTTGGATACATCGTGGTCGCATGGATCGCTGTTTTTTCAGTGGTACGAGCAGAAGTTGAGCTTGATGGTGTTGTCCAAGATCGCGCAACTGCCATTATTTTTTGGTGGACTGTTTGCTGGCCGGCGTTGGCTGTCGGCGTCTACGCAGCATGGTTGCACGCGATGCTGCGATCACGATCCGTGTACGCGGCGTTCACTCGCAAGTCCGGTCCGCCGATGCAGGGTGACCGGGTATTGGAGGATGTTCGGACGCACGGTCGTGACCCACGAGCGCGGCGGAGTTTCTACGCAAGTTTCAGCACACATGTGTTGGTGTTGATTCTGATTCCGTGGTTGTTGCAAGCCCGTGGTTGTGTCGAACCTTATCGACCGCCTCAGGGGAGTGGTAATCCTGTGGTTGCGATGGTGAAGATCGTCAAGCCAAAGAAAAAGAAGAAAAAGACACTTACCCTTCGCCCCAACTCAGCCATTCTGTTCGACATTCCGGATCTTGATGATTCGGTCATCGATCAGATCATGGAAGAGCAAACTCAGGCCACTTATCAGGCAAGTGTGAACGCGAAAGCCGGAAAGATGGGTCAAGGTGGCGGGAAAAAAGGCGGTTGGCCCGAAGGAATGGAGAACTACAAGATTCGCTTCATCCGTCTCGATCATGGTGGTGCGGGATGGGATGATGGAATGAATCAAACCGCTGCAGATGTAAATTTCCTGCGCGCCTTTGCACAGGCAACTGGTTTCAAAAAGATCGCTGCGAGTGGTGAGAGTCACCCCGTCGCACTCCTGGCAAAGTATCCCGACGATGGATTTCCACCGTTTATGTTTCTGACCGGCAATCGGGGCATGGGACGGATTTCGTCAAACGATCAGAAGATTCTCCGTCAGTACTGTTTGAACGGCGGCATGTTGATTGCAGATGCCGGGAGTCCTGAGTTTGATCGCTCGTTTCGTGGTTTCATTAGGCAAGTGTTTCCAGACAAACAACTGTTGGATATTGCCGACGACGACATGCTGTATCAATTGCCATTCGGATTCCCAAATGGTGCGCCGGCGTTTTGGCATCATGGAGGACGGCGGCCGCTGGGACTTAAGCACGAGGGGCGGTGGATTGCATTTTATCATCCGGGCGATATGAACGATGCGTGGAAGTCGCCCGGCTACAGCGATGTCACTCCGGAGATGCGAGATGCAGCAATGCACCTTGGGGTTAATCTTGTGTACTACGCATTTAACCAGTGGAACGATGCTGTATCAAAGAATCGAAAATGAGTAAACACGTTGATCAAGCCTTTGAAGCTTTCGCATGCTTTGCCGGATTGAGATGAATTGCGCGCCAAAGATCCAGATGAGTAGACAATGAATTGGGACGTCTTCAACCTTAGCGGATACGCGAGCATTGCCTTATGGCTGTGCATGCCGCTGCTTTGGATGCTGCACCTCGTCATGCGTCGTCGAGGTTGGCTGATCCAGATCGCCTTGTTATTGGGTGTGGCTGCTTTTGTGCTGGCAAAAATAAATTCCAATGCCCACGTCAGTCTTATTCAAGTAGATCGCAGCGAACAGATCCGGCAGCAACTTGAGCGTCAGGAAATCGCGCAGCAGGCGGCAACGGAGGCGAGGGAAGATGAGGTGGCGCAGATTCGTTTTGCCGAAGATGGTGACGATGATTTTCTTGATGCGGCCGGAATGGACGATTCGGATCTCAAGTACCTGCAAAGTTTCAATGACGATATGACGCCGGAGTGGAAAACGGAAAAGAAGCAAAGAACGGCCGAGACAGTCGACGACAGTCTGGAGGCACAGATCGGTGCCAAAGATTCGCAAAAGGGTGTTGGAACTGATGTGTTGGTGGAAAACGAATCAGCGGAGCCAATCCTGATGTCAGGGCGGGACAAATTAGCTGCAGACCGTTTGGATGCTGCAAATCTGATGATTATTCGGTTCATGCTGTGTCTTGCAGTCGTGGTGTTAGCGGTGGACTATCTGCGGTGCGCAAACAACTACGACCTTGCCTATTGTCCGTTACCACTGCCCAGTAGTTGGCTGGATGCGATGGCGCGACAGAATCCTGTGACTGTCCGCAGCCAATCGCCCCGCAGGTCGCTGTTTGATGAATTGCGAGTGTATGCTCAGCGTGGTGAGTCCTTTGTGTATGTCACCGACGATTCAGCATCCGCTGCAAAGGCCACAACAACACTTTATCGGTTGCCGCTTGGGCGTTGGCCCGTGGAGGTACTCAATGTCGCTGAATTCAATGACAAGATGGATGACGATTTTGTCTTTGACACATTGTGGTATGGACGTAACTCGTTTGTTGTCTCTTCACCTGAGCGTGCAGATGTGATGCTGGCGAGATTCATGGAACTGATGGCGGATCGACGAACCACTCGCGCTCGTGTGAAGCAGACAGTGCATGTCGTGTGGGATGTCACGACACCGATATCGGAAGAAACTCGCCATCGATTTGCCAACTTGGGTGGAGCGACTGGTTATACGCTGGTGCTGTGCCGAGAAGAGTTACTAGCAAAAGTTGCGGATGTAATGCCACAGGCCAACGGCACAAATGAAGCAGAAGCCGCGAAGTGCTGAGCGCAGTATTGGAAAAGAAAATTAAAATGAAACCATTATGCCCAACGAACATGGCGCCTTTGGAAGTCGCTGCTTTGCCGCTAATACCGACGTATTCATGTGTAACCATGGCTAGTGCCATGATGCACGTGCTGTTGCCACATTGTGGCCGAAGAGGAAATGACCAATGACAAAATTCCATCCTTTTTTCATCTGCACTTTGGCGATACTTTGTTTTCTCGCCTCAGTTAGCATTGCCGATGAACGTACGCTGACTCCCGAGCAAATGGAGCAACTCGCCAAGGCGGGAGAACTTGAGGGTGAGGCGGCCGTTGTGCGTCCGACTAAGCTGCCCGATTTGACTAAGGGTGATCCAGTTGTTGGGGCGCGGTTGAAGCAATATTCGTGGCACCTCGGGCCTACGGGGCTCATTGGTTATATGCCGGGTGGTCTGAAAGGCGATCAGATTGAGGTGACTTCTGTGTTAGCTGGATCGCCTGCGGAAGGAAAGTTGCAGTGGGGCGATGTCATCCTTGGTGTTAACGGGACACGTTTCTCAGTCGGCCAGAATATGGGGATGCTGCTCGGCAAGCAGATCGTCGAAGCCGAACGCCCTGCCAATAACGGTGAATTGAAACTTGTTGTTTGGCGCGATGCGAACTTCAGTGCACGCAATGGCAGAAAAGATATTGCGGGTGTCGACATCGAAAAGTTGATTGACCAAGCCGCTGCAGACAATTCTCTTTACGATTGGAAACCAAAAGAGGAACAGGCAAAAGCAGTTCGTAGCGATAACTTCAAAGAGTTCCCGATCGACAGCAAGACTATCGAGGTCACACTGAATCTTGAAGTGTTACCTGAATACAGCGACACCTCACCTTATGACTGTCCCAAGGCTGAACGCATCCGTGAAAACGCATGGAAAGTCATTGAAGAGAGATTCAAGGCTGGCAAGGTCAAAGCGAATCGCCAGGGAACGATCATGGCACTCGCCCTTGTCGCATCCGGAAAACCTGAGCACCGAAAATTAGTGCATGAGTGGGTGCGAAGTCCGGCGGCCAAAGCGTGGCATCCCGGTGTAGAGGGTTCGATCGACATGATGAAGCCACGTGGCTACTTGAGCTGGTTCATGAGCTTTGATGCACTTGACTGTGCACTTTACTACGACGCGACGGGTGATGAATTCGTCGTGCCGGCATTGCGTGAGTATGCCGTGAAAACTGCCATGGGGCAGGCGGGTGGTGGTTCCTGGGGTCACACATTTGCGTGGCCGACGTTCAACGGTGGCAAGTTGCACGGGATGAATCCTGGCTATGGCGCGCTGAACGCGGCCGGCAATCGTTGTTTCTTTCTGGTTGCTTTGGCGCAAAAACTCGGCATCGAGCATCCGGAGATTGATCTGGCTGTGGAACGGGCACACCGATTTTTTGGTTCGTTTGTTGATAAGGGGGGCATTCCCTATGGCATGCATGGTGCAGCTGCAACAGACGACAGTAACGGCAAGAACACAGGTGTCGCGTTTGCACTCAAGCAGATTGGTGACGACCATGGCGCTAAGTACTTCGCGCAGATGTCCACTCATGCATCCTTCACACGTCGGGCCGGGCACGGTAACGATTATTTCTGGCACTGGTCGCCTTGGGCTGCGACGCTTTGTGGGCCGCGGGGTACGATCGCCACGCACCGCAACATGCGTTGGCGTTTCACTCTTTGCCGTGGATTTGACGGGTCGTTTGTGATCCAGTCGCCAACCGGTGGTATCCAGAGTCTACGAGACCCAACGGCGACATTTGCTCTGCATTATTCAGCACCACTCAAGCAGACACTCATTACTGGCAAAGACGTTGATTCATCTTATGCCTGGACCGATAAAGAGATGGACCACTTGATGACGAGTGGTCTGCCTCAGTTGAACGACCCTGAGTTGATCAAGGCAGCGGGTAAGCCCTACGCTGAGAGAACGACTGACGAGCTATTCCAGCAGCTTGATATGTTCAAACCCAAAGCTCGTGGGCAGTATGCTCACGAACTGGGCGAACGCTATTTGGCTGGTGAGACAGAAATTCTGCCGCGACTGGTCAAGTTACTCGAGAGCGACGAGCCACGACTCCGGGGCAGCGGCTGTCGCGGACTTGCAGCGTGCGGCGCCGATGCAACATTGCAATACATGTCGAAAGTCGCAAAGCTCCTGGATGATCCGAAGGAATTTGTGCGGATGCAGGCGATGGTGACGATGACCAACGCATCGGACAGTCCTGAAACACAATTGGCGGTCCTCAATGCGACTGTTGCAGAACGCGATGATGAGACTGTCTCGCCCAACAACTTTTCGTCTTGGGCTCAAAGTCCATTGTTCGGTAGGCAGGACAGCCGGTTGGCGGAAACGCCCTTCGAAGCTGATTTTGATGAGGATCTGGTTCAAGCGGCGCTGGAGAAGCTGCTTGATCTTGATCCCATTGGCAATCGCGGATTCCTCCGCACACGCGGTCGTGTCTGGTCGAAAGACACGGTGGTCCGCCTTGCAGGTCCACTGACCTTTGCCGCCGAAGAAGAGCAGACTAGCGACCAGATGTTTGCGGGACGAAATAAAGTGGGACAGGCGATCCTGCAAAAATTTGGTTATCACGAAGCGATTCAGGCAGGTGCCAATTACTTGCGAAAGCAATCTGAAATCACTCGGCATCTTCGTCCCCGGGTTACCTTCAAACGGGCTTTGGTCGACGTCGATATGATCAAAGCGAATCCTGGTGCCTGTCGCGAGCTACTACCGCCCATGAAGCTGTGGCTGGCAGATGATCCGTTGGCAGCTGTGGTCGAGAAAAAGGGTGAGACAACGGTTGTTACCCGGGCTCAGGATCTGGTTGCACTGATCGAGGCTGCCCAATCAGGAGATGGACTTTCATCTCTTGCAAATGATGTCGAACAATCCTTCCAAGAGGAATTGGAAAAGGTCGACGGAACCAGCGGAAAGATCAAGTTGAGTCGCAATGAGTTGGCAGACCCGTCACGGAAGAATTTCTTCCGAAAAATTGCCGCGATGAACCATCTAGTCGAAGTCCTCGGCTCGGATGCTATCGATGACTTGGTGCCTTACTTGGGCCATGATTATTGGCGTCTCAGCCAACATGCACATGAATTGGCGGTCAACATTAGGGGCACGGATGTGGCTGATTCGCTGTTATCGCAGTTTGCGAAGACTGACGGTACAAATGCTGCGGCGGTTTTGACGATCTTGACTGAGCGCGGTGATTCGCGAGCTCTTTCTGTGGCAAGAACGGTCCTCGATCAAGACAGTTCCAGTTCAAGTCATTCAGAATTGGTGCGTGCCGCAGCCGTGCAGACCCTCGTGCGTCTTGGGGGAGCAAATGAGTTGGAGCAAATCTTTACTTTCATGCGTGACGCCCGCGGGATGCTGGAACTGGAAGCATGCGAACAAGCACTGCTGAGTTTGAACGAAAACCCCGAACATGCACAGCAAGTACGCACGATGGTATTGTCGGCGTTGTCACGATGGGAACCGGCAGTGCGCCCTTCTCTTTATTGGGTGCTCGCTCGTCTTGGTGGGAAAGCGGGTTTATCTGCTTTGGTGCAAGCGACTGAAAAGGTCGACGAAGTCGAGTTTCGTGAGATTGTATACGCTCTTTCTTGGTCACCGGATGAGCGTGCCACTGAAATGCTATTGGGCATTGTCAAAGCGAATCTCGGAACACCAAGAGCTCAGATTGCTGCTCAAGAAGGTGTCCGCCGCATGGTGATCGGCTCGGACGACATTGGTAATCTTTCCAATGAACAGCGACTGGATTATGCAGACCCGTTGTTGAACATGATTTTGGATAAGTCGACGGTCACGTATCTTGGTTGCATTCGTTCTGGACGTTCCGCGTACATTCTGCAGCGTACCATGAGACGCGGTGAACCTGAGACTGCAGCCAAGGCGATCATCGCCGCCACAACCGATCTGTCCGATGCCACGCAAGCTGACCGAAAACTGGGTGCGGCAGCGTTGATTGACACAATTGAATTCATCGAGGTCACCCAACTTCGTGGAGGAGTCGCTGAGGCTCTTCAGAAGTCCAAGGAAGCCAGAATGGCCTACCCGAGGTGGAAGGCATTATCTGCTCAAGCTGGTAAAAACCTGCTCAAACTTGATAAGCCCGGTACAGCTCCGTTGCCCGAATTCAATGACTTGGATCTGGATTTTTGAGTTGGCGGTGCTTTCAGACCTAGACGCGGCAACTCGCGTTCAAAACCCCGGAATTTTGTGACTGAGAGCGCCGCCGACGTTTTTGGGCGATGGCACGTGGACTGATTTGGAATTGTCATTGACCAGCAATGGGTACGATCTGATTCACCGTGTGACGTTCTGAGGCATTGTGAAAGTCCTTTCCCAGCAATAGACCCAATCAAGATTCCGCCAATGAGAACGTTGTGATTTTGTGGGAGAAGGTTAGTCAGGTAAGCAGGGAAATCATTAGGAAGTAACCGTGCACTGAAGATAGGTAGATGAAGTTGATGAGTCCTCAAGCATAGGTCCGCAGAAGCGGAGCACGATGAAGGTGCTGCCGATGATCCATTGGGCAAGGCGTCGTATCAATATTGCCGGTGCAGGAACGACTCTGGAAAGAACCTTAAGAATTCCAAAAGCTCTCTTTGGGAATGAATTTCCGCTTGTTCTCGAAGCACACGCGACTTGAGTGCAAGCACGCTCTCGTTGCGGATATAGATACCTGTGGGCTATTGATTTGGTGAACGGTTGATCCAGAGCTTCAAGTCAGGCTGCTCAGCGCCCCTGGTGCGAAGAAAATTTCCGATTGCACAATCGGTTTTCCCATCACCGTCGAGATCATCTACTTCCAGAGAGATGTGTTGGTGTTGCTTTCCCTCGAGCTGACTTCGCTCAAACTTGCCAGGGCTCGTTTGCGTTAACATCACAACCGAAGAAGTCGACAAGTTTGATAACTGATCATTGACCGGCTCGGCCAGCAGAGAAACCGCAACCACATCGAGATCACCGTCTCCGTCAAAGTCACCAGCTTTCGCATTCAAGACACCGGGCATTCTACAGATCGAGTGGTGTACGAAGGGATACTCACCACGGTTTTCAAGCCATTGAACCGAGTGATAGGGTTTGGGTCCACGATCAAATGAATCACCGTTGGTATAGAGCACATCGATGTCGCCATCACGATCGAAGTCAATGAGCTCGATTCCGCTGGAACCGTAGGCAGGGTCGGGCGCCCTATAGATAACTTCTGTTTTGAAATGCCCCGTGCCGTCATTGATAAATGCTTCGATGACTTCATGTTCTTGACCAATCAACGCAACAAAATCGAGGTGTCCGTCGCTGTTCAAATCGACAGTCGGAACGTTCACGGGACCATGACGTCCATCAATTTCCCGAAGTGTGAATTCGGGAGTACTCGAGCCTTGTGTCCCTTGGTTTTCTAACAAGACGATGCGCCCGCTTTTTCGCCAACCGAAAACTCCAACCAAGACATCCTCGTCACCATCGCCGTCAAAGTCTCCGGGCCGGACATCAGCAACACGGCCCAGATTTTCCTGCAGCACGATGTTAGTGAATTTTTCAGTGCCTTGCTCTCGACGTAACCAGACCACACGCCCAAAATTACTGTCGTCAGCATTGAATGCCCCAATGTCTGCTACTACAAGATCAATTTGGCCATCCTGGTTCAGGTCACAAGGTTCCGTATGCACAGGTTGCAGTAACGTTGCAAGTCTTACAGTGGGACGCTCCTTGATCTGCGGCCAATGGGCTTTGACGCTACCGGTTCCAATGTCACAATACACCAACGCTTTCGAACCTTTCATCCCGATGTCAATCCAGCGTACGTTAGTGACGCCAGGTGGGCGATTATCCGAAATACCAACGTCGACAGTATCAAATGCAATCGGACATGGTGGGTCGTCGACGATCTGTTCCCAGTGATGTAGTTCTTTGGGTGCCTGGTATTGAAAGAACTTGAGAACTTCATCGTAAGAGGGAATCTCAAGATCATTGCGTCCGGATTCACCGTACAAAACAAAACCCTGATTAACCTCGTCGATCCACTCTTCTCGTTTGGAACTGGCTGGGCGGGGCATTGCGTGACAATTACCACAGAACGCTCCGACTTTCTCATTCACACGATTCACAAACGCAAGTTGCTCGGCTTGTTGCTGCTCACTGAGTTCTACAACCTCCGAATTTGGGATAGTATCTGTCGCGACTAAGCCGTCTTCAGACGAAACAGTATCACTCACCTGTTTTTCGCATCCAAGTGTGTAGCAGACAAAGAAAAACAGCCAAAATTGATAGATTCGGACTTGTCTGTTCATTTCGGGGAAAATTCCTCGAGGAGATGAGAACAACCACAACCGTTGGATTTGCAGAGGACGTCGAGATCCGTGGGCCAAGCACGTCTCTCCTAACTTAGCACATTCTGCTGAATGGTCATTACCGGGCTCGATTGTCGGCTTTTCCACATGCTTGTGTCAGGGTGTCTTGGACTCGATACCTGAAACCACTTGCTAGAATGAACCGAAGTGAACCCTAAACGAGTGAATCCAGGTTATCGATGAACAAGAGTAGTTGCCGGTTGCGATCGAAAAAGAGCATGCACATGCGAGATTCCATGGCTTGGGTCCGCATGGGTGAATGCATCAATGCAGAATCGAACTTGGGTTCAGAGAGAAACTTAACCTCAAAGACCGACTGTAGTTTTGGGACAAACTTGAGCGTGGTAGCAAACACAGTTGCGGTGTGCCTGATTTTCATTTTGCTTGCCGGGTGCGGCGAAGTTGCCCCCAGCAAACCTGTTTCTCCCAGTAAGGCTCTGCGAACGATGAAATCATCGATGCGAAAAGGGGACTGGCAGGCGGCAGCAAAATCAGCAGATCAAGTGATCGCGGCGTATCGTGAGAACGCTTCAGTGATTGAACTGGTTGCTCAAGTAAGGCATCAAAATGGGGATCCTGAGTTGGCTTCGCAGTTGCTCATGCAAGCGTGTCGAGTGGATGAGTATTCTGTTCCTGCCCGCGTGAATCAAACCGTGGTATCGTTGCTCGCGGTTGGCAAACTCAACGAGGTGTTTGGATTTCTGGAAGAAGCCCTCGATCGTCAACCTCAGCAGCACGACTATCGTCGTTTACTCTATGACTTGTACATGGGAACAGAAAACCGCCTGCTTGGGATCCCGCATGGTCACGAACTCGTGCTCCAACGCCAGTTTGATCTTGAACTTCTGAAGACTCTGAGTAATACCGAGAGACGGACACAGGATGCCCAGCCGTTAAAGGAAATATTGAGGCGTAACGATGCCGACAGGCGCCCGCTTATCGGTAACGCCAAGATCGAATTTGACGAGGGAAATTACGAAGGAGCAATTGATTTACTGTTGTCAATCGTTGAAGTTCATTCCGACCACTTGCCTTCTCAGGCGCTTCTCGGACGTGCTTTCGCAGCAGCGCGACGATTCGATGAATTATCAGTTTGGGCGGGCGAGCAATCCCAGCCAATCGCAGCGTCACCGGATTACTGGATCGCAATTGGTGACTGGTCTCGATCGCAAAATGATCATGAATCGGCTGCTCGGGCGTACTGGGAAGGAACTCAGGCTGACCCTGATGTGCTGGAAGCATGGTCCAAACTGAATATGGCAATTCAGTCCATTCCTCCCGGCGTCGTTGATGTTCCTCCCCGAGTCGTGAAAGCAGTGCAAGCGCGAGTGGCGTTGTTGAGTCGATTCAGTCAACTGAAAAACCGGTTTGAACGGACAGGGAATATATCCCGAGCAATCGTAGTCGAGATCGTCGAGACGTTGGTGCAGTTGGGGCGAACTTGGGAAGCCGAGGCATGGGCTGCAATCGCATTCCAACTTCCGGAAGATGATTCGGTCGATCTGGAGCGTGTTCGGGCCGACGTGATCCGAAACATGAGTTCCGATTCCCGATGGCAAATGACAGCGAATTTTCCGGAGTTCGAGTTGGATCTTTCCAGCCTCGCGATGCCAAAAATCGGTAAACTAACGCGAGTCAGTCAAAGCAGTCGCGGGAGCATAGCTGCGGCAGACGAGTCGGGCATAAGCTTGCGATTGTCGAATCACGCAAACCAACGAGAAGTTGTGTTTCGCGGGCACACAAGTAAAAAACTTGACCAAGCCGGAATCATGCTGCACCAGACTCTGGGATGCGGCGGGGGAACAATTGATTTCGATTTGGATGGCTGGAGCGATCTTTATCTGATTGCCGCTGGCGGAAATCCGTCGAAGCAGGATTCCGACGAGAATGCTCTGATGAGAAACTTGAACGGGATGTTTCAGTCGGTCTCCACAGTCTCAGCTACCAACGATCGTGGATACGGCCAAGGCGTTGCCGTAGGGGATCTGAATGAAGATGGATTTCCCGACTTGATGGTTTTGAATTACGGCCCCAACAGGTTGTTCATCAACAATGGTGATGGAACATTCTCGGATGCCAGCGAAAAGCTGCCGGTCAATGATGATGATTGGTCAACTAGCGCTGCGATTGCTGATATTGATGGCGATGGTTTCAGTGACATGATTGTTACTAATTATTGTGCTGGTCTGGAACCTTCGACAACGGCATGTCCCATGAAGGATTCTGAAATCGCAAGATCGTGTTCCCCAATGGTGTTCAAGGCTCGTGCCGATCTTTTTTTTAAGGGCACTGAAAGTGGCCACTTGGTGGATCGTACTCAACAGTGGGAATGCCTTCCTGATGTCGTCGGTCGTGGGTTGGGAATCGTCGTCGGAACGTTCGACGCAAGGTCTGGCCTCGATGCTCTGATCGCCAATGACATGACCAACAATCATTATTGGAGTCGATCGGAAGCGGACCAGAGTTTCAAAATGACTGAGTCAGCGATGGTCCGTGGCTTGGGCGCCGATGACAGAGCGATTGCACAAGGGTCGATGGGAATTGCCACGGGTGACCTAGATCGTGACGGCGACCTCGATTTTTATGTTACGAACTTTGACAAAGAGTACAACACCGTCCATTTGCAACAGAATGCTGGAGCATGGCGAGACGAAACGCTTCAAATGGGATTGCTGGCACCGACCACCGCCTTGGTTGGATTTGGGAGCGAAGCTGTTGATCTTGATAACGATGGCAATCTCGAAATCGTCGTTGCCAATGGGCATGTTGACATGTTCTCAAGGGAGAACGAACGCTCCGTTTATGCTCAGCCATTCCAAGTCTTTCAACGAAACGAATCCGGGGGTTTTGAAGCCGTCCAAGAGCAGATGAAGGGTGACTATACCGAGACACCGCATGTCGCTCGAGCACTCTGGACTCTCGATGCGAACCGTGATGGCAGAGTTGACCTGGCAGTGACCCACCAGACCGAACCAGTGGCTTTGTTGATGAATGAATCAAGGCCCAGTGGTCATTGGATCTGCCTCGAATTGAAATGCAAAACTGGATCGCGGGATGCGATTGGTACCCAATTGGTTTTGACGCACGGAAAAGAAACATGGACGACACAGAAGGTAGCCGGCCATGGCTATCTCTGTTCGAACGAATCTGTAGTCCGGATCGGCTTGGGTGAAATACCGGATCAAGCCACCGTTGACTTGCAATTGAGTTGGCCTGACGGAACCGTGCAGTTGATAACTGGGCTGGAATGCGATGCCGAGTGGCTTGTGATCCAAGGCGATCATGCCTTCAGGCGATAGCGAGCGCCGGGCTGATTCCACCTAGTCGTTGGCGAGCCCGTGACGAGAAATGATTACCCGAGTGATTTCGATCGCAACGAAAGTCCATCCTAAGGGCCGCGAATCGCTGCTGGACAGGCAATATGCGGATGTGTTGTCGCTAACAAAGGATTTTTGAGATGGATGTCTGCGAAGAACCTGTTATATTAGAGAGGTTAGTACGCTAGTAATCATATGAATAGGTGTTTTAGATGAAACGAAAGCAAATAGGTTTCACCTTGGTGGAATTGTTGGTGGTAATCGCCATCATTGGCGTTTTGGTCGGCTTGCTGCTACCGGCAGTTCAAGCTGCGCGTGAAGCTGCACGTCGAATGAGTTGTAGCAACAACTTTAAGCAAATTGGCTTGGCAATCCACAATTACCACAGTGCCTTCAAGCAACTGCCCACTCATGGGGCAGGAACTGACACACTGGGTGGTCCAGCACCGAATGGTTCGACGGGGGCAACCACAAATTGGTGGTCTAATTATGGTGCTGCCAACGCGTGGCGACTAAGCGCTTTGGTAGGCCTGACTCCTTTCTGCGAACAACAAGCTCTTTGGGAACAAATCAGCAACCCTAGTACGGTCAATGCCCTTGATCCCAGCACGCCTTACACTGTTCCTTGGCCAGCCATGGGGCCGGTACCTCAGAATTTGCGTTACGCTCCTTGGGTAACGGAAATTCCAACTCTGCGTTGTCCCAGTGATCCGGGTGTGGGTTTGCCGGCATTGGGACGAACGAACTATGCAGCCTGTCTCGGTGACTCAATGTGGTGGTCGGTTCGTGGACCGGGTCATTTGAGGTATAGGACCCCTGGGATAATGAACTTCACAAACACAGGTTGGAACCGACAATCACGGGCAGCTGACCGGGGTGTCTTTGTGCCTCACAAGGACTCTAAACTCCGAGATATCCTCGATGGTTTATCCAATACCGTAGCGATGGGTGAGATAGCCACCGACTTGGGTGACCGCGACAACCGAACCAGCTCGACGCGTAATGGCAGCCAAAATCCACCCCGAAGCGTCCGAGACAACCCAAAGTGGTGTGCCGACCAAGGGCAGATTGACCCCGAACGTCCTCAATTCTGGTTGCCATCCGTTCCGCTCGATGGAAGCACGAATCGACGCGGTTATCGCTGGGCCGATTTCCGTCCTTGCTTCTCAGGGATGCACACCATCCTTCCGCCCAACAGTGAGATCTGTAGCGGAAACAACGCAGGTCAGACAGGTGTGTGGAGCAGCTCGAGTCGACATCAAGGAGGAGCTCACATCCTGATGGCCGATGGTGCCGTTGTCTTCATGACTGACTCGGTCGAAGCCGGTGACAAACGAGCACCGATGGTATGGCTCAATGGCACAGGCGGAGCTGCACCAGGCTCAAAAAGTCCTTATGGCCTCTGGGGAGCACTTGGTTCGCGTGCTTCCAAAGAGACAATTGAGGAACAGCTGAACCAATAAGCCAGACTGTTTCAGACCGACACAAAAAAACCTCAGCTTCATAAGGAGCTGAGGCTTTTTTTGTACTGAGGTGCCGAATGATTTCGCTGCAAGAACACGCGAATCGGAAACTTCACTCCTCAATCGGCGGTGCCTCGTTCATGAGTTTTTCTTCTTCAGCGATAGCTGCGTCATAGGCTTCAATCGCCGATTGATCCGCATCTTCAATCATGCTCGACGTTTCACTCGAGGCGCTGCATCCGATCACGCTTGCCGCCAACATGGTTACAACGACCGATAGCCCAAATACTCGATTCATCTTTGGTGTCCTTTGTGGTGTTTGTGCAACAAAGACGTTGCATTGATTTACCAGCCCCACGGATGGCAACATACTTCAATATGCAATTATTTAGGATGTGTACCATTTCCACAAGTCCGCTGATGAATAGCGTAATTAGCATTGTGAAAATTCAATACATTCCTCTTTTACCCGAGGTCGAGGCATTTCTGCTCAAACTAGCAAAAACCTGATCAAACTTGATAAGCCCGGTACAGATTAGTTGCCCGAATTAAATGACTTGGATTGGGAGTTTTTAGTTTGCGATTACACCAGAACGGACGTGAAATGGCCGGTTAAAAAGATGGTGTGATTGGTAACACGCGTTCTTAATGGGGCTTCGGCTGCTTGCGCGTACTCGCTCGTGATCGCTCCGAATTGGCTTTGAATTCTGGTGCTGACTCTAGAGGCAACCAGCGGGCGAGTTCATCGCGGATCACCTTATATCCCGGATGGCCCGCAAGATTGTGGAACTCATCCGGATCGTTTTGATGGTTGTAGAGTTCTTCTGCTCCGTCTTTGTAAACAACTAACCGCCAGTCACGGTTACGGATGGAATGATTGCCGGCGTACGACGATGTGATAGCAGGATAAACTCTCGGTGTATCCGGGTCTCGAAGTTGGGGAGCGAGAGAAATACCATCAAGGTGCAAGTTCTTCGGTAGCATGCAGAGTTCGACCAGCGTGGGATAGATATCGATCAAACTGGCGGGTTCAGAGCATATTGTTCCGGCTGCGATACCCGGCCCGGCAAACAGCAGTGGAACTCGGGTCGATTCTTCCCACAAGGTACGCTTGGCCCAATGCTGTTTCTCACCGAGATGAAAACCGTGATCGCTCCACAGGACGATCAGCGTGTTGTCGGCGTGAGGACTCGATTTCAGTGCCTCCATAATGATGCCGACGCAATGGTCGACAAAACTGACTGATGCCAGATAAGCGTGGGTCAAACTACGCTGCTTATTGTGCTTGACGACTTCGGCATGCGTTGGAGCGGCTGCATAGTTGTTGATCCCGAGGAAATTTTCAGGCAAATCATTGAGGTCTGATTTGGGATTCTTCGGCAGCAAGAATGAATCTGCATCGTAGAGGTCAAACCACTTGGGTGGCACGTAAAGTGGAACGTGAGGGCGGAAGAACCCGACTGACATGAAGAAAGGCTTTTCAAAATCTTCGTGCAGTGCTTTGGCCGCATTCTTGGCAAGTTGATAATCTGCCATTTCGGTATCGTTTTCGGGGTGCTTACCCCAGTCCCAGGCTCGGCTCCAGTTCGCTGGACGATTCAGAGGTTGAGAAGGTCTGGGACTTTTGGTTCGACCAAGTGATTGATCAATGTCGCCCGCTAACCGGCCACTAAAACCGTGATGCAATACTTTGCCACCGGACAAGGTGTAGTAATCGTTGTCTTTGAAGTATCGTTGCATGGTGGGAACGTTGTTCAACGCTGGCAACTGCTCGTATTTTGGACCTAGTTCATAACTGCCGTGTTTCGTTGCTGTGACTCCAGACATCACGCTGACTCGCGAAGGCGAACAGACTGGTACATCGCAGTGAGCGTTGGTGAAATTGCAGCCTTGTTTTGCCAACGCATCCATGTGAGGTGTGACCGCATCAAGATGGCCTTCAAGGAAGCCAACCCAATCATTGAGATCATCGATTGCAATGAAAAGTACGTTTGGTTTTTCAGACGATTCAGACCCACTGGCTTTTGCCGCAAGCTCGAATGAAAAAGCAACTACGATGCCGACTACTAAAAACCCGAAGCGTGAGCGAGGGGCTGGGTTTTGATCGGTCCTACACTTTCCCATTGGTTGTTTCTTTGATTGACTGCCGGATTGCTGAGTGAAGCTAAGTCGAATCATTATTTCCACTTTCGGTTGATCAGCACAAGGAGTGGGGACACCGTAACCGTGCGAAGCTGACGCATGAATTTTGAAACCAGTATCATTCAAAGACTCTACCTTTATCATAACCCGACGCCTGAGCGTGGGACGCTTTTCCGACCTGACCACGAGCGTCTGTCGGTTTGATAGTGACACTCAAATTGTCTTGCCACCATGCAACCAAGAATATGAATGAAGCGAAAAAGTGTCGCTGGATATTTTTATCCGGATTATGGAGTCTTGTATTGGTTAATAAGTTCCAGGCATGATATCGGAATGTAAAGATATTTAACCTTACTCAGGTTTTCAGCTTGCGGCTCTGTGATTGATTCGACGCCTCTTAGTTCGAGCCAAAACACCTTGCTCAAGCTCTCTGCCTGTTGATCCGTGATGGAGGTCAACCCGCTTAAGTTGAGTGTCTTGACCTCACTTAGTATTTTGACTTGTTCGTCAGTGATTGTGGGTAGTCTGCTTAACACAAGGATCTCAACCTTGCTCAAGCTTTTCGCCTGCTCGTCAGTGATGGAGGTTAAGCCATCCAGATAGAGAGCGTTCGCCTTGCTCAGGCTTTTTGCTTGTTCATCGGTCAGTGAAGTTAAACCGTTCAAGCGAATCGAATTTACCTTGCTCAGGATCTCTGCTTGCTCATTCGTGATCGAGGTCAGGTCGCTGATATGATAGAGTTCTTCACCGTACCGCTGGCTCAAGTACTCTGCATCTTCGTCGGTGAAGGTACCACTGGATTTCAACTTTTCCTTTATTCGCTTCAGTGTTTCCTGCTCAACCTGCCTTTGTGTTTCGAGTTTGATTCGCTTTTGTGTTTCCTCCTCTGATTCCCCACACCCAGCAAAGATGACAAGCATCAGTAATAATAATTGTTTCATCGTGTTACAGCTTGGCGTGTGAGAGTTTGGGATGCGAGATCGACGAGGAAAGCCAGACTAACATTTGGTCTGATGGAAATCAAAATTAACGAGCAACGGTTTCATGTACCACTCCCCTGCCCCATTGCGGAACGAAAGCGAGGCTTCATTCGCACGGCTCTAAACCATTGGGATCTGTGGCGGTCGGAGTGTTGACGGGCACAGCAACTTGTTCCTCTCAAGGCACTTCACATAAGAAAATGGCGGAAAGCAGCAACTTACAAGAAATTGGCTCAGGCGTGATGAGTCCTGTCCGTTGCTCAGTTCAATTCAATGGTGTGCGTCGTATTCAGGTTTAGCGTATCAGCAGTCTGCTTGTAATTACCGGGCCAGGTCACTTCAGCGGAGACCGTAGCAGCTTCTAGTTGTCCGAAACCGAAATGCAGTGTTAAATCGTTTTGGTTGCCTTCGCCTGTTCCGCTTTCAATGTGGCGGGTAACGATATCGTTACCAACCTTGATGCGGACGGTTGCTCCAATTCCCGATTTGTTCGCTTTCTTTCCATCGCCGGAAAGTCTTATCTTCAACCATTTTCCGGTGAGTTGGTTATCGTTGCGAAATAGTTTTCCCGCAGTACACAGGTCGAGGTCCCCATCATTGTCGATGTCTGCCCACGCCGCTTGGTATGTCGGTGGTAAGTCGTTTATTTTTTGTAGGGCTGTGACATCTTCAAAACTCCAATCGCCTCTGCCTTGATACAGGACGGGATAATTTCGGATATTACCGCTTCCCACGCCATATACCGTGGTAAAGAAAAAATCTTGAATACCATCGTTATTGAAATCACCAAAGGTGGGAGAAGCGTAGGATTCCTGCCACGCCAAACCGGCTGAGCTTGATTTGTCTTCAAAGACAAATTCCTTTTCAGTGCCACCGTTCTGCAAAAACTGTGGGTGGTCTTGGCCTGCTCGTGGGTGGCTGAAGTTGCCAACGAAAAGATCAATCAGGCCATCATTGTTCATGTCGCTGAAACAGGAGCCAATGGTATGGCCGCAGATGGGGTATTTAATTCCACCGGTGTATTCGATTACCCCGTCTGGAATCCCATGCGATTTTGATTGCTCTGCGACATTTTCGAATCCGCTTTTATGATTGTTCTTCCAGAGAAAGTTGGGTTGCAAACGGTAATTGGAAACATACACATCCACGAATCCATCGCCATTGTAGTCAGCAGCGGTAACCCCTCTGGCTGAATAGTTGTCGGGTGAGCGCCAGGATTCTTTAAAGATTCCTTGGCCCTGATTCATGTAGACCACGTCAGGGTGAACAGCCTTTTGCCAGATTTCATATCCCCCGACATACAAATCGAGCAGACTGTCGTTGTTAATGTCGATCCAAACTGCGCCTCGTGAATTTTTTGTTGGCAATTCAGGGAATGGGATCGTTTCAAATTTTCCGTCGCCCGTGTTTTTATAGAGTGCCCCCGCACCCGTGAAAGTAAATAGGTCAAGATTCCCATCGTTGTCAAAGTCACCCCAAATTCCTTCGCCACCTCCGATGCCCGAGTCGATGACATCAACGAATCTTTTCCCGTTTTCATTTCTCCATAATTTTCCCGTATATAGATCCGTAAAACCGTCATTGTTGTAGTCGCCGAAAGCTGCCTTTCCACCGCCACTAAATCCAAGTTCTCCTGATGCATCGGTAAATTGTCCGAATGAGAACGACGTCAGGGCCAGGTTGAAAAGAAAGCAGAGAATTGGTTTTGTGCGATGCATTGGTATTCACCCACGTTGGTAATGTTGACTGTTTTAAGTTTGAACTAGATGGTCTAAGCAGCAGTTTGAGTGAAAATGACACTACGTTGAGAGTGATCAATCAATGAGAGGCCGTGACTTGCTCTGCGGCTGTGGAGTGTAGTTACCATCCGGCAGCCTCGTGGGAAATGAGTACGTGGGGTCCGAGATCAGTGCATACAAGTCTGGGTCTCCCTGCCTAACTTTGGCAGCAGTATTCAGTCTCCACTCGTCAGAGATTTCTTGGAGCCGGTTCGTGAAATCCTGTGCACCAAGTACGGATGTGATCCCCCAATAAATGTATTCAGTAATCTGGCATCGATAGTCGCATGTCCGGTCGTAATACGTATACCAGGCCTTGTTGGGATAAGTCCGCGGTACCTTGTTGAAGTGACCGCCCCGTGCTTTGTCCATCGCCTTGGCAATCTGGGTCCCCGGTTTCTCTCCGAACACACGCGGATACGCATGGGCATAGCCGGCCGACGTGATCAGGTGTAATACCTCCTCGTAAGTCGCGTCAAATACGCCATCCGCAGAACCGCCAGGACGTGTCTCCTCGCCGAATAGTGCTACCAATATCATCCCATCCCAGACTTGTTCCGGGATGTGTCGGTGGACATCAACTCGCATAGCAGCTTGCTCAGTAGCGAACATCACTATCGCGCCACGGTGTTTCTTCAACGCCTTGAGTACCAATTTGTTGTCGGGAATTCCGTCAGCATCATTGTCCAAGTACTGTGCCAGAACGTTTGCAGCATGCAGCAGTTTGTTGTCTGGCGTATCGTGTGTCGCGAAGATCGGTATCTCGAAGACCTCGACCTTTCTGCTGAACACGCGAGCGAAACCTTCAGGTTCCTTTCCAGTCGGCGTGATTTGAAGAGAAGTTTGACCCATTGCAATCAGAGGCGCATGCAACATCAAGAACAACGGCGTTAAACCCATCCACAACGGTTGTGTAGGCCCGGAAAAAATTCTGCACCAGTATGAATGTCGATAAGCAAATTTGATTGTGTTCTTGTTCACTAGATGATCTCTTCTGTTTTTCACACTCAGCAAGAAGTGTCGGACTTCGTTTTGTTGCCTCGTTCATGAGAGATGAATCTCGCTTAGGACCGTGGCATAGCGAGACAGACTAACGTGTCGACTCGCAGAAATCCAATTTTCCTCAATGGACGAGGGTTGTCCTACAGTTCTCCAGGATGCCTCGGAAAATCAACGATGCATTTCTTTTACAATGTGAATTCAAAATCAATTTTCAATCCGGCGCCAAAACTGGTGTTGAAAGCCCCAGCGGAATTACGGCTTCTTGGACCAAACTCGGCTCAGCTCGAACATGAAGTGGTCACGGTGCGAGTTCCCGGTGAGATCAAGGGATTCGTTCTGGTCACTCCGCACCAACGCGTGACGGATTTGGGAACGTCGTTCGGTGTCGATGTGGATACAGCAGGTGACACGTCGATCTCTGTGTTCGAGGGTGAGATCGAACTGGAAGACCGCCGGCGTCTCGTCGGTGGTCAGGCAGTCGCGTTAACTGCGACGGACGAATCGGCTCGCGAGATTCCTTACACCATCAGCCAGTTCCTGAACACGTGGCAAGTGTCTTTCGGAGTCGAGCAGCTGATAGGTGACGTCCGTGTCGCAACGCCGAAGGAACGACAATCGCCGGGGCTAGTCCAAGACAGCGATTCGCTATTGCTGGTTCCCGAACGCGAAGATGTTTTGCTGAAGCGGGAATACGTTGTGAGTGGAACGGAGGCAAACACCTACCGTCGACCACTCCGGAAACACACCGTGAAGTTGATCGAAAATGTTCAGGTCGACAGCTTTCTTCTGCAGTACAATCCCATACGTGATGACAATGGTTCGGGAGAGCAGGTTTTTCGTGGGCAATTGCATTTTGATAGTCCAATTGTCGGCCTCATTCTGCAGACAGATTTGCTGGATGATTAAGATGCATTGTTGTCTCTTTTTACAATTGACTTCCATAATATCTTTCGACGGGGAATCAACGATGCCGATGTGGTGACGTTGAGCCCTGACAGACACGTGCTTTACGTTGCTTTTGATGTCAAGAATGGCGTGGACCAGATCCGCGTGCTCGTTGCTTCCGATAACAAATACGATGATTAGTGAGTGAGTGATGATAAAAAGACGATCGCACCAGAGCCGCCGGAAATTCCTTCAGGGCACTGGCATCGCGATGGCGCTACCATTGATGGAGAGTCATTTGAGCCGGGCAGAGGGAAGAGTAGATGCCAATCCGCGGCGTCTGGTCTGCATCGGCAACCACCTTGGGTACTACCCAGACAACTTCTTCCCTGAGACGGCTGGCAAGAACTACAAGATCAGCCCGACGCTCAAACACATCGACGCCCACCGGGATGACTTTACCGTATTCTCGAACCTCGACGATGGGATGACCGGCGGCCACAAGGGCGTGCAGGCGTTCCTCTCTGGTATCCGCAAGGACGAGTCAAGTGGGTTCCCCGATAAGAACATGACCATCGATCAGGTCGCCGCTGAGCACGTGGGTGCCGCCACACGGTTCCCCTCGATTACGGCGGGATTGGAGAATGGCACGGATCTGTGCTGGAGCCGATCCGGCGTGCGGATCCCTCCGGTTAACAACCCTGCGCGTTTGTTCGAGGCGTTGTTCATCCAGTCCGATGCTGCATCACTTAGCAGTGATCGCAAACGTTTGGCTCATCGGGCTAGCGTGCTTGATGCGCTGCGTGAATCCGCCGGTGAACTTGAGAGTCAGCTCAGCGCAGCTGACCGCCAGAAGCTTGATCAGTACCTGACGAGTGTGCGGGATGTCGAGAAGCAGCTGCAGATGTCTCAGGTGTGGTTGGAGCGACCCAAGCCCGCCTCGCCCATCGACCCGGTCGCGGACCAAGAACGCATGCACCTCGAAGAGATCCCGCTGTTCTACGATCTGCTGACACTGGCGCTGCAGACCGACTCGACGCGCGTGGCCACGTTTGAGATCCCGTTGGGGTTCCGCACCACCGAGCTGGAGGTTGGCAGCTATCACGGTTTGTCGCACCATAGTAAATCCGAAGAACGGCTCGGGCAGCTTCAGATTGTTGACGCCTATCTGATGACTCAGTTTGGGTACTTCCTGGGCAAGATGAAAGAGGCGCAGGTCTTTGACCACACCGCCGTCGTGTGGGGCAGCGGGATGGGCAACGGCTCGAGCCACAGCAACCGCAACCTGCCGGTGATCCTCGCCGGCGGTGGGATGAACCACCAGGGTCACTTGGCGTGCCCGGCTGAGGAGCACAAACGCGTGCCGCTGTCGAACCTGTGGCTGTCGACGCTGCAGTGGTTCGGCGTCGAGGCGGATCGATTCGGTAAGAGCACGGGAACCTTCTCGCCCATGAACTTGGCTTAAGACACGGACAAATCATGATCAAGACGACGTACACCACGATGTGTCTGGCGTTACTCGCTTTTAGCGGTACCGCTCACGCTGGCCTGCCCACGCAGTTCCTTTCCACCTATTGCATCGATTGCCACGGTCCGGACACGCAGAAGTCGGACCGTCGGTTCGATGGGTTGGGCAGTTCGATCACGGACCTTCGCCAACTGGAGTTGTGGCAGGAGGTTGTCGATCAGCTGAACCTTGGCGAGATGCCCCCGCCAAAGAAGAAGCAGCCGCCCGCGGAGGAGGTGGAGAAAATCATCGCTTCGATTACAGAGGGCATCACCGCCGCCAGTGCCGAGCTGGTGTCCAGCGGGCGCCACACGGTCATGCGACGGCTCAACCGGTTCGAGTATCAGCAGACGATCGGCGACCTGCTGTCGCTGAACGTGCAAGCGTGGAACCCGGCCGCGAACTTCCCACCGGATGTGAAGGTGCACGGTTTCGACAACAACGGGCGTGAGCTGGTGACATCAGGCATGCTGCTGGATCATTATCTCAGCGCGGCTGAGGAAGCGATCACCCGGGCCACACAGTTCGGACCACAGCCGGAGTCGAAGCAGTATGCCCAGCAGACACCGTATTACTTTACAGGCCGTGAGAAGGCACAGCTGCCCAAACTGTTCCATGTTGATCGCTTCCGCTTTATCCCCGACACGCCGTACACCGATTTGTATGGTCGGCACTACCGCGGCGGGCACATCGGCTTCCGCCCACTCTTTGGTGGCGTGGCACAAAGTGGCATGTACACCATCCGTGTGAAGGCCGCGGCGATTGATCGCGAACATCCGTATGGCAACGCGTTGGATGATTTTCGCAACGGTGATCCCCTGGTGCTGGAGGTGGCGACGGTGGACCGCAAGGGCAGTGTTGAGAGCACCGGTAGCATCACGACGGAGCGTTCGGAAGGTCTGGCCGAGCTGACCAGCGAGGATCCGGCGTGGTTCGAGTGGACCATCCACGTCGATCAGGGATTCGAGCCGGAAGTCCGTTTCCGCAACGGCACGACCGCCGCCAAACGCTTGGTCCGCATCATCTCGCAGAACGCCGCCGAGCATCCCGAAGTCGCACCTTTCGCCAACATGAAGCCAGGGACGGAGAAATCGTGGGGCCTGCTGAAGGCTTACCGCGGCCCGAAGCTACGGATCTATGACATTCGGGTTGAGGGGCCGCATATTGACCAGTGGCCGCCCGCCGGTCACACGCTGATGTATGGCGACCTGCGACCCGATGAGCTTAATCGCAACACGATCACTCAACGACTGCGTGTGTTTGCTGCCGGGGCTTTTCGCCGCCCACTGCGAAACAATGAAATAAATCCGATCGAGCGGATGGTGATGGAAAAACTTGCCGATGGCATGCAACCTCTGGCCGCGCTGCAGTTAGGATTTCAGGCAATCCTCTGTTCGCCAAGCTTTGTGTACATGCAGGAGGGAGAGGGCACGCTAGACGATTACAACCTGGCGTCGCGTTTGTCGTACTTCCTGTGGTCGTCGTTGCCAGATGCGCAGCTGCTTGCTCACGCGAAGGCCGGGCGTCTGAACGACACCAAGGTGCTCGACGCCGAAGTCGATCGCATGCTCAAGGACCCACGCTCCGATCGTTTCGTCAGCCAGTTCGTACGGCGATGGCTAGATTGGGACAACATCGGTGAGATGCCGGTGTCCGGTGATTTTCGCGTTTACTTCCGTGACAACCTTGAGTCGGCGATGGCTGGAGAGACGAGGATGTTCTTCCGACAGATCCTCGATGAGAACCTGCCGCCCAAGCGGTTCCTCGATGCTGATTACACCTTTGTGAACCGTGAGCTCGCGGCGCATTACGGCCTAGCACCGGTAGAAGGCAACGACCTGCGTCAGGTCTCGACCGAAGGCTCTGTGCGCGGTGGGCTGTTGACGCAGGGCAGTTTTTTGACGGCCTCGGCCAACGGCGTGGACACCTCGCCGGTGGTGCGAGGAATCTACGCTCTTGAGAAAGTGATGGGTTATACACCGCCGTCCCCCCCTGATGATGTACCTGAGATCGAGCCAGACATCCGCGGTGCGCTGACCGTGCGTGAGGAGTTGGCTAAGCACCGCAGCATCGCCACGTGCGCCGAATGCCACCGCAAGATCGACCCGCTCGGATTCGCCCTCGAGAACTTCGATGCCATCGGTGCGTGGCGGACACAATACGGCAAGAACCTGCCCGTTGACGCCTCCGGCCAATTGCCCAGTGGTGAGAAGTTCGACGACATCCGTCACCTCCGCACGCTGCTGATCGAGCGGCATGAGTTATTCACTCGCAACCTTACAGAGAAACTGATGACTTACGCTCTGGGCCGTGAACTCGAGATTGGCGACCGTCCCGCTATCGATGAATTGTTAGCCGAACTTGCAGAGAAAAATGGCGGCCTTCGCGATCTGATACGATCGATGGTCACGAGTGAACCGTTTACGAGAAACTGAATGACAACGTGAGGCTGTTCTCAAAGCACAACATGAGTGCAATCACTCCAGTGATCGATTATCATAGGTATCACTGAATGATGGACTATTAGCTGGAGGCAGCCATCAGGCACGCTGCGAATTCAGCAAACTATCACGCGGAAGTGATGATTGTTGGTAGAGTCTTACTCGAAGGTTGTGTTTTTCGAAGAAACGTTTGAGAATCGATGTCCAATCACTTATTTCAGCCGTTTGGTTTTTCAGTGCGCCACCATGTGAGGGACAGGTATTACCGATTCCTGGAATCGTTCGCGATAACGACGGTGTGTTTTTTCCTGTGCACGTTGCCTTTTGCAGCAGCGTCAGTTTCTGCTGCGGAACCGTTTGAAATCTTTTTAAAGAAGCACTGCATCGCTTGTCATGGGGCAGAAGAGGCGAAAGGCGACATTCGGTTGGACCGATTGTCTCGCGATTTCAAGGTGGGTTCGGACAGTCACCACTGGGCAGAGACGCTCGACAAAGTCAACAGCGGCGAGATGCCGCCTGCAGAAGAACAGCAGCCGACTCAGGACGAGATCGCGGCCTTTGTGATGAATCTCAGCTCACTTCTCAAGGAGGGTCGGGCGGCGCGGATGGCGGCCCGGCCAGCAACGGCACATTATCGGCTCAGCCGGAAAGAGTACCAAAATACGGTCTACGACTTGCTCGGTGTGCGATACGATCCGGCGAAACCGGGTCAATTGAATGAGGATACCCTGTGGCATGGTTACGAACGTATCGGGTCTCAGCTTTCACTTTCGCCATCGCATGTGGATCGCTACTATCGCGCTGCTGACATCGTACTTGACCGCGCTTTCCCTGCCACGCTTGGTGAGGCTCGTAAAATTCGGAAGACTGCCGCGGAGTTGCGTTACGGGGGTGGAGCAAGGGAACAGGAAGCACTGGACCGATTCGGTATCAAACGCCCGCTACGCTACCTCCACTTTCCAGGTCGCGTGCAACCTGCACTTCAGCCCAATTGGTTTGGCACAAGTGGCCCAGAGCACAGTGGGCTGTATCGACTCAGGTTGCAGGCCAGCGGAATCCGCCCACCTGGTGGTCAGCCTGCTCACCTCAGCATTGGCAAGAAGACCAGTGAGGAAAACGTTGATGGCGTTATCGAATTCGATATCACCGCAGCGGAGGACAATCCACAAATTTATGAGTTTGAGGTGTTTCTTGAAATGCCGTCTAACCTGCATTTTTGCGTGGTTGCAACAGATGGTGTGGATCGAAGAGGCGGAGCAGCCTTTCGTAACGCGATCGCAAGCAGAGGGTATGTCTTCACGCACAGTAGCGAGACCATGTTGCTGAACCCGAATGCTCCGCAGATGTTTGATGACAAAGGGAATGGGATCTTTTCGACGGTGCTGCTTGATTGGATTGAATGGGAAGGGCCGTTGATCACGGATACGGAAAATTCCCGGAGAACGGGGGTGGTGCCACCCGACGACTCAACACCGACCGTCGTTGCGGAGCATCTGCAACGCTTTGCTCAACGGGCTTGGCGGCGACCCGTAAAACAGGAAGAACTGAAAGACTATCTGCAATCTTACAACGCTGAACGCGATGCGGGTGAGAAGGTGACCGATGCTTATCGGATCGCGCTGCAGGGAGTGCTCACGTCAAGAAACTTTATCTATCTGGTCGAAGGTGAACCTAAGGCTCGCGAACGACTAACTGATTGGGAACTTGCTTCGCGGCTCTCATATCTACTCTGGAGTTCGATGCCTGACGAGCGTCTCTTTGCTGCTGCCAGAGGTGGCTCCCTGGCCGGCGAGGGCCTGAAGAGACAAGTGGATCGGATGTTGGCAGACAGTCGCATGAGTCGATTCATTGACGATTTCACCCGGCAGTGGTTGCAGTTGCATCGCGTGGGCATGTTTCCACCGGACAAAAAATTGTACCCTCTCTACGACGATTGGCTTGAGACAAGTATGCGAGCCGAACCGGTCGAGTATTTCCGCGAGATGCTCGTGAAGAATTTGCCCATCGAAGCCTTGCTGGGTTCCGACTGGACGATGGCCAATGCTCGGCTCTGCGATTTTTACGGACTGCCAGAGCCGAAAGTGGATGGTTTCCAACGCGTTTCGCTCAAACCCGAGGACCACCGCGGTGGCCTGCTCACGATGGGTGCCGTGCTCGGGTTGACCTCGGATGGAACACGCCATCGCCCTGTGCATCGTGGCGTCTGGCTGAGCGAGACGATTTTTAACAGGACTCCGCCCCCGCCCCCCGCCAACGTTGATCCGATTGAGCCCATTCCGCCCAAGGGAGCCAAAATTACGATTCGGCAAAGAATCGAGGCGCACGCCAAGAACGCGAACTGTGCCGCCTGCCATCGCAGCATCGATCCGCTGGGTCTGGCATTTGACCAATATGATGCCATCGGGCGATGGCGCACCCGTGAGCAGGTTCCAGCAGGAGTAGGGGAGGATCCCTTGGTGGATGCCTCAGGGATGATGCCCGATGGTCGGTCGTTCATCGATTCCGTCCAATTCAAACAGTTGCTGCTTGAAGATCGCGACAAAGTCGCCCACGCCTTCATTGAACATCTTTGCACTTACGCGCTCCGCCGAGTGCTCACGATTGATGACGAAGACGATCTCAAGTCGATTGAGGTAGAAGCGAAAAAAAACCAATACCGGATCAGGGACATTGTCCGCGCTGTGGCCCTCTCGGAACTGATCCGAAAGCGATGAGTCGTGGTTGACCACTGTTGACCAGTGCCTGATGAATAACGAATCCCCCCCCCGCCTCCAACGTACATAAAACTCCCGCTACGAAGGCTTCCCTATGAGCAACTTTCTTTCGCAATCCTGGTTGATTGATCGCCGGCATGCTCTTCGTGCGCTGGGAACTTGCATCTCACTGCCGATGTTGGAATGCATGATCCCACTCAGAGCGGCGGAGCAGATCACAACACCACGGCGCAGTGCTTTCGTCTATCTTGCGAACGGTGTTCACTCCCTGAATTATCAGATCACAAAGCCAGGCAAAGGCTACGACTTTTCGCAGTCGCTGAAGCCTCTGGAAAAGTACCGGCAGGTCATTACCCCTGTCAGCGGTTTGCATCATCCGGGAAGTCTTGGCCACCACCACAACTGCATTGACATCTGGCTGACTGGTGCAAAGATTGGTGCTTCGGAGCGCAATACGATTTCCGTCGACCAGAAGATGGCCGAAGTCACGGCACAGCATACCCGCTATCCGTCCATGGAAATCGCAATCACACAGGGCTCTCTCGCTTGGACTGCGGATGGCGTTCAGCTTCCCGCGATGCGCCGTTGTAGCGAAATTTTTGCAGCGCTCTTTGAAGAACCCAAGGGCGGCGTTGCAGCTCAGCGTAGGGCGTTGCGGCGCAAAGCCAGTGTCCTCGATGACAATCTTGCGGAAGTTCGACGGCTTGAGCAGAAGATGGGGGCTGCTGACAAAGGGCGTCTGGATCAATACCTCAGTTCCGTTCGTGAGGCAGAGATTCGTACAAGACGGGCTGACGCGTGGCTCGATACACCGCTACCTGAGATTTCGGAGGCCGATCGCAAACGCACAAATCGTAACATCCCCCAAACTCAAGCCGGCGACTATTTCCGTACGGTCTACGATCTCATGGTATTGGCTTTTCAAACAGATTTGACACGCGTGGCGACTTTCAGTCTGGGTGGGGAAGGTCAGGCCATTGCGATTCCGGAAATCGGCATCACCGAGTCGCGGCATCAGCTCAGTCATCACGGCGGTGATGAAGGATACATGGAAAAGTTGACCAATTACGACACCTTTGCGATTGAACAATTCGGTTACTTCCTTTCGCGGCTTGAAGAGACGAAAGACGTTAACGGCAAGCCACTGATGGGTTCGACGATGTCGCTCTTTGGCAGCGGCATGTCCTATGGCCACAGCCACGGAAATGCCAACCTTCCGTTGGTGCTTGCCGGTGGTGCGGACCTCGGTTTGAAGCACGGCAGCCACCTCGATTTCAATCAAGGGCACTTCGACGGATACCAGCTCGATAATTCCGGCCAACACTATGGGCTTTGCAGTCGCCCGGCAAACACAGATGCACACATGAGCAATCTGTTGCTCTTGATGGCTCAGCGGATGGGTGTTGAGGTCGACACGTTTGGCGATAGCAACAAGGTGATCGAAGTATGAGAGTGCTGAGAAAGGCACCCCGAAGCGTAAGCGAGGAATTTGATGCTGAAGGGGCTTGTCTCTCGCTAACCCCTCGGGTTTCCAGAGTGCTGCTACCGCTAGCGGCGTTCTGCCTCAGACTTTCTCTGTTCCTCTTCGGCACTTCCTTCAACTTCGCCGACGAGCCCTTTCGACCCGAGCCGGGAAAATTCCCGTCGTTGGAAAAGGCGCACTCCTACCGCGGCGAGCTTGTGTTCGTGGATCATGCCAACCGGCGTGGTAGCATCCGTGTGCAGGGGGATGGCAAGTTCTACCGAAACGATCCTCATCCCTTCGCCATGCTGCCGTATGGGATCGTCAGGTATCACGGCGCTCCGGCGGAACTCCGCGATCTTCCGCTCGGCACCGTGATGCATGTCCGAGCCTTTCTCCCGCCTGACCCGAAGCTTTCCGCCGTGCCGGTATTGCCGGTCAACAACAAGGAGAAAGACGTGGGGCATTATCGTGGCACCGGTATCTTTCCCGCCGAGAACCATGTGCTCCTGCTCGAAGACGAGCCCAGTTACTGCCTGCGCGAAGGACTGGTTTGGAAGCTCCTAGAAGTGAGAATCAGGAACAACGTAGGAAAGATCATCGCTAGCCGCGAACCGAAGGCGGGTGGAGACGGCAACTCCACCGCAGAAGAGTTGACTTTCGATGCCGCCACTCGCATCTGGCGCGGCCGCGAACGCATTCGAGTCGCGGACCTGGTCACCGAAGAAGCGTGGCCCGCCAGCGGCAAGAAAGACCTCGGTGGGCAGGTCGTTCTGCTCGGAATCACTTGGAAGCCTGCACCAGGGGATGGGTTGAGTGGCGCTTTTACTCAATTCCACATTTCGGACATCTGGCTGGACGACGACGCCATCCAGGACGCAGCCCATTTTCAGACCGAGACGCACAAAACTTTCACCCGCAGTCGGTGGATGCCGGCTTCGGTTGATGCCGTTAAGTATGAGACGTTCGGCCGCGCGACCGTTACTGCGACTCTGTTCGGCGGCATGGATGACTCGCTCTATAACGACTTCCAGAAAGGCATTGCCGCACAGATCAATGGATCCGAGAACACGTTGAAGCACGCAGCCGGCCACTACGGGCCTTCTCACATGGCTTCCAGTGGAAAAATTCTTGACGTCACTAAGGCAGCCGGAGAAATTCCGCTCGGTAGCAGCGGTATCCGAATCCGGTTTGAGACTGACCTGATCATCGAAGGGATTCGCCCCGGCAGAGTCGTTCGTATCCGGCCAGAAAGCTGGCCGAAAATGCAGATCCCCAGAGAGGAATACCTGTTCAACAACAGCCCCGAGGATCGCTTTCCGACCCCCGACATCTTCCCGAAATATTGATGCTGAGAAATCGAAAGATGACACAACTCAACTCTACCTGCTGGGCCGCCACGCTCTACCTCGGCATGGCCCTGCTCGCAGGCACCACCAATGCCGAAGGTGAACCTTTCCGACCCGTGGCGGGGAAGTTTCCTCCTCTGGAAGAAGCGCTCTCCTACCGGGGCGAATTAGTGTTCGTGGATCACGCCAATCGTCGCGGCAGCATCCGCGTGCAAGGGGTAGGCATGTATTTTCGAAACGCTCCGCACCCCTTCGCCATGCTCCCGTACGGCATCGTCCGCTATCACGGTGCGCCGGCGGATCTCCGGGATATCCCGCTCGGCACTGTGCTGCACGTCCGGGGCTTTCTCCCGCCAGATCCAAAGATCTCCGCCGTACCGGTGTTGCCGGTTAACAACAAAATGAAAAACTCCGGCTACAGTGGCACGGGAATCTTTCCTGCCGAGAATCACGTGCTTCTCCTTGAAGACGAACCTAGTCACTGCCAGCGCGAGGGCAAAGTCTGGAAGCTGAAGGAAGTGGACCTCAAGAACAACCAGGGGATGATCGTCGCCAGTCGCGAATTGAAGGAAGGCGAAGACGGCAAGGCTAGTGAGGAAACAATGACCTTCGACGCCGCCACCCGCATTTGGCGCGGCCGCGAGAGGCTCAGTGTTACGGACCTGATCGTCGAGGGCATCTGGCCTGCCAGCGGAAAGAAATCGCTCGACGGCCAATCCGTCCTACTCGGAGTCACCTGGAAGCCCACGCCAGACGGCGTGTTCACTCGCTTTCATATTTCCGATATCTGGCTGGACGACACCGCAATGCAACGCGCCGCCCAAAACCAGACTGAAACGCACAAGGCACTCATCCGCAGTCGCTGGATGCCCGCGTGGATCGACGCCGTCGAATATGGCAGGTTCGGCAGCGCAATAGTAACCGCGACCCTGTTCGGCGGCATGGACGAATCGCTCTATACCGATTTCAAGAAGGATGTCTCTGCCATGATGAATGGAGTCGAAAACACCCTGAAGCACGCTGGCGGCAACTATGGTCCCGAACACATGGCCTCGCGCGGGGGGATTCTTGCGGTGACAAAGACAGACGGAAAGGTGCCTCTGGGTAGCAGTGGCATCCAGATCCGATTTGAGACCGACCTCATCACCGAAGGCATCCGCCCGGGTCGGGTCGTCCGCGTCCGTCCCGGCAACGGCAACTGGCCCCATGTCAGACTTCCCCGCGAAGAATTCGTCGGCGACGGTAGCAACCTCGAAGCCCGTTTCCCGACCCCGGCCATCTTCCCGAAATACTGACCCAGAGAGATCGGATTGTGACACAACTCAAATCTGCCCGCTGGGCCGCAGCGTTGTGCCTTGGTGTTTCGGTGCTCGCGAGCACCACCAATGCTGCCGACGAGCCGTTCCGCCCCGAGAATGGAAAGTTTCCTCCTTTGGAAAAGGCGCACTCCTACCGAGGCGAACTAGTGTTCGTGGATCATGCCAATCGCCGCGGCAGCATCCGCATACAGACGGAAGGAAAATTTCGGTTCATCAGCCCATCCCCTTTCGCCATGCTCCCCTATGGTATTGTCCGCTATCACGGCGCACCGGCGGATCTCCGAGATATCCCGCTGGGCACGATGCTGCATGTTCGGGCCTTTCTTCCGCCGGACCCAAAGATTTCTGCCGTACCTGTACTGCCAATCGACAATCGAACAAAGAAAGCGGGTTACGCAGGTATCGGCTCGGCACCTGCCGAGAATCACGTTCTCCTCCTGGAAGACGAGCCCAGCTACTGCCAGCGTGAGGGCAAGGTCTGGAAGCTGAAGCAAGTGGACATCCGGAACAACCAGGGGATGATTGTCGCCAGCCGCCAGTCAAAGGAAGGCGAAGACGGCGAGGCCAGCGAAGAAACAATGACCTTCGACGCCGCCACACGCATCTGGCGCGGCCGCGAATTCCTGGGAATCCATGACCTGATCGTCGAGGGCGACTGGCCTGCCAGTGGAAAGAAGTCGCTCGATGAACAGACGGTTCTGCTCGGAATCACCTGGAAGCCCACACCGGGCGGTGTGTTCACCCGCTTCCATATCTCGGACATTTGGCTGGACGACGCCGCGACGCAGCGCACAGCTCGTAATCAGAATGAAACGCACAAGGCCTTCATCCGCAGTCGCTGGATGCCCGCCTGGGTCGATGCCGTCGAGTACGGCGAGTTCGGCCGCGCAAAGGTGACCGCCACTCTGTTCGGCGGAATGGACGAGTCTCTCTACGTCGACTTCAGGAAAGGAAGCGGAGCCCTGTTGGCACAGTCTGAGAACACCTTGAAGCATTGGGCTGGTGGAACAGCAGGCACCGCCCAGATGGCCTCGAAAGGCCCCATTCTGGATGTCACGAAGACAGAGGGTGAGATTCCTCTGGGGAGCAGCGGAATCCAGATCCATATTGAAACGGACCTCATCACTGAAGGCATTCGGCCCGAAAGAGTCGTTCGTGTTCGTCCAGCGGTCTGGCCCGATCTCCACGTGCCGCGCGAGGAGTATCTGAAAGATTCGAGCGCCACCCACGAGGACCGCTTTCCGACCCCGGCCATTTTTCCAGTCTACGGACGCTGAGAGATCGCAGGCCCATCGTTTCCCGGCGAGAATCCGAAACTAGGAAAGAACAACATGAAATTCACCTGATCACCATCCTGCTTGGCTTCGGCATGTCTGCTGCAAGCTTCGCCGCCGATGCCTTTCGTGTTTGTGCTCCTTGCAGCAAGACGCAAACAGACCCCCTCGATTCTCTCACTCAACCTGATGCAAAAACCGGGGGCGCGTCAGTCAGGAATGATTGGCCGTGGAGATGAGTTCGATGGATGACTGGATTGATTATGAAACGATGATATTTACTCTTGGTTGTGAAATCGCTTGTACTGAATGTGTTATGGGGATTAGAATTTCCGTACCACATTCATTTGCGATATCCGTGCTGTTGTCTTTAACATCAGAAATACCCCGCGAATCACCCGCTTCATGAAGGCTGAACGTTCAAACGTCGAATCAAGAACGCAATCGCCAAACCCCAATTATCAAGGGTTGTGGTGCTGGAAGTGTCAGGAACATACGGCTTATCATTGCCGTGCGAAAACTCGGCGGGTTCACAGTAACGACGGGCCATCAAGGTTAACGACGGACACAATTTTTACCTGCGAGTTCTGCAAAAAGAAAATGTACACGCCGCAGGCGGTGGACCCGATCGTGTTTAAACGACCCGCCGAACGGGGGTGTCTCTGGATTTACGGGATTTTTGCCATGATAGGATTGCCTGCTTTTTATTGGCTCCTAGCAGGCGGTCTCATAGTCCATACCCTCATCATCCTGGCAATTTACCTCCCTGTGGTAGTGATAGTGGTTGCCTTACCCTGGCTGATCATTCGATGGAGTGCAAAAAAATATGCCACTTGGAAGTCTTGGGCAGTCGCACGAGGTTGGAAAGAACCGAAACTGGAAAAAAGGTTGAAGATGGAAATCAGGCAATTCTGATGGAAAGCCGCCAACCCTGATTCTCTCACTCAACTTGGTGCAAACATGGGGGGAGTCAATCACGCCTATTGCCGAGCGTTCCAAAAGTGTTCGGACCAGTCGAGTGTCAGCTGGCGGACCGAACTGCTGAGGGTTTTGTCGCTATGGATTTCCGCCTGTAAGTCCTCCAACGAGTTGGCGCCATCCCGTTTCGACAGGAGCCATCCCCGGGCCTGCGCTTGCATCCGTAGTTGCGGTGTCGCCGGGCGGGCATCCCAGATCAGTACGGTATCGGCGGTACTCGCTGAGGCAAGCCGCGTCCCGTCCGGGCTGAAACAGACACACCAGAGATCGTCGGCTTGGACTTTCAACGAAAGTGTCTCCTGTCCTGTGGCGGTATCCCACATCTTCACCGAGCCATCCCTGCTCGCCGAGGCAAGGCGAGTCCCGTCCGGGTTGAAACAGACACTGTGGACATAGTTGGTGTGACCGTTGAGCGTAAACTTTTCCTGTCCTGTGGATGCGTTCCAGACTTTTACTGTCTCATCACCACTGGCAGACGCCAGCCACTGCCCGTCCAAACTGAAACATACGCTTGAAAGCAGGTAATTGTGTCCGGTGAGAGTCAGCGACCGTTGCCCCGAGTCTGCGCGCCAGACGATCACGGTCTGATCATAACTCGCGGAGGCCAGTCGCAGCCCGTCGGGACTGAAACTCACACTAACGACCCCGTCGCTGTGCCCTTCCAGGGTGCGTGTTTCTTGCCCTGTCACCGCATCCCAGACCTTGACAGTCCGATCACCACTTGCGGAGGCCAGCTGTTTTCCGTCGGGGCTGAAACTTACACTCAAAACCGGAGCGGTGTGTCCGTTGAGTGTAAGCACCTCGTGCCCCGTGACGGCATCCCAAACTTTGACCGTATGGTCAAGACTCGCCGAGGCAATCCGCGTCCCTTGTGGGCTGTACGCGACACCACGGATAGCCTGGGTGTGTCCTCGCAAGTCAAGCGTTTTCTGACCCGTTGTCGTGTCCCACACCTTGATGGACTTGTCATCACTCGCAGAAGCCAACTGCGCCCCGTCCGGGCTGAAGCACACGTTGACAACATGCTCTGTGTGTCCTTTCAATACGAGCGGATCCTGACCCGTGGCCGTGTCCCAAAATTTGACCGTTTTGTCATGGCTGCCACTGGCAAGACGGGTGCCATCTGGGCTGAAACAGACACTGTAAACATCGTCGATGTGTCCCTTCAACGTGAGCGTTTCGCGACCGGTGAAGGCATCCCAAATTCTGACCGTCGTGTCGTCACTGGCCGACGCAAGCCGCAGACCGTCCGGATGGAAACCGACGCTCCAGACCGGTCCGGTGTGTCCAGCAAGCGTGCGTATTTCCTGACTGGTCAAGGCATCCCAAACCTTCACTGTCTTGTCAGCACTGGCCGAAACAAGCCGTGTCCCGTCGGGGCTGAAACAGACGCACCAAACGGGTCCCTGGTGTCCGTTGAGCGTTCCCCGTTCCTGCCCCGTGCCGGCATCCCAAACCTTCACCGTGTTATCGAAGCTTCCGGAGGCCAACCGTTTTCCGTCCTTGCTGAAGCACACGCTCACAACGGGCTGGTCATGTCCTTGTTGCGTGCGAATCTCCTGACCCGTGGCCGCGTCCCACACCTTCACGGTGTGGTCGGCGCTCGCGGAAGCCACCCACTGCCCGTCTGGACTGAAGCTCACACCATAGACTTTGTCGGTGTGTCCCTTGAGCGTGAGCCTCTCTTGACCTGTCACGACGTCCCAGACTTTCACCGTATTGTCAAAACTTGCCGAGGCCAACCGCAGTCCGTCGGGGCTGAAACAGACGCTCCAAACCGGTCCCGCGTGTCCACCGATCGTGAGCGTTTCCCGACCGGTGGCGGGGTCCCAGATTTTCACTGTGTTGTCAAAACCCGCCGAGGCCAGCCGTGTTCCCTCGGGACTGTACGCGATGCTACGGATATCCCGAGTATGACCATGCAGCGTGAGCAGTTCACTGTTCAGCAGCCGATCCCAGTAATGCCATTCGAAGCCATTGTGGAGACCTCCACGATGCCGATCCAGGAGTCCTCGGAGGCGGCCAATGCTCGCATCGTCCCAGTCGAGTGTCGCCAGAAGCATGTCTGAAGTGTACGCGCTTTTTCGTGCGTTATCGGCTTCCCTCTTCGCGTCAGCCTCCGCAACGGCTGCCTTGTCACGCTCCACCACCGCGATGCGACGCTGCTTATCAGTTTCGAGCCGTTCTTGATTGATCCAGAAGGCGGCGCCGAAAACGACGACAAAAATCAGCACGGCGGCGACCATCAGCCCGTGCTTCAAGCGGCGCAGGCGTCCCAAACGTGCATTGCGTTCATCGCGGGCAGCAGTCAGCCGCTGGATGATCTGCTGCTGGTCAGGAATCGACTCATTGAGCAGCGACAGGCCCAGTTCAAAGTCTTCCTTGCGTTCAGCGCACAAGGCATACGCCTGCTGTGCCCGTTGGATCCCCTCCGCCGCTGTTTGATTTCCTTCCCACAACGTTACCGCTTGACTGAAACCGGAAACTGCCTCAGCGTACTCTGCGTAGTTATCCTTTTTGTCAGCGGACTGGAGAACTTCATCGGCATGGGTGGCCAATCTCAGACTCTCCTGATGCGATACAAAACCGCGCACTGCCTGCTGGAACTCTCGAACCGTCTGGTGACGATCCCGCGGCTCGGTCGCCATCGCCTTCAAGGCTACACTGAGAAGTTCACCCGTTGGATCCTGTGCCTGAATTCGTTCCTCGTTCGAATCCGCAATTTCATTCCTCCTGACAGATGCGAGACAGGTCAGCGCCGATTCACCAACATGCGGTGGCTGACCCGTCAGGAAACGGAACAGGATTGCACCCAGCAGGTACACATCACTGCGGGGACCGACACGATACGGGGGTTTGATCATTTCCGGAGCCATGTAACTGGGAGTTCCCCCCGCAGAGGCTGTCACGTCTTCACCGGGGACCACCAGTGCCGCCATCCCCCAGTCCAGCACCAGCACCTCACCAAAACCACCTGTCATGATGTTCTGGGGCTTCAAGTCGCGATGAATGACGCCTTCGGCGTGGGCAAAAGCGATCGCGTCACAGACATCGATGAGGATCTCCAGATTCTCCGTCAGCGACAGATCATCGATCGTGTCGTCCCACGTGGAACCTTTCACATTCTTCATCGCATAGAACAGATCACCGTCGGGAGATTCTCCCACCTCGTAAACCGGCACAATGTTCGGATGCTCTAACTTTCCTGTCAGAACCGCCTCGGTCAGAAACTCGTCCCTCATCGACTCCTTGCAGTTGGATCGATGGTGAATCTGCTTCACAGCGACTTCACGTCCGAGCGCCACCTGGCGAGCCAGATGCACCGTCCCCATTCCGCCTTCACCAAGCTTGTTCAGCGTTAAGTAGTCCAGACTACTCTCAGGACAATCGTCATCTACCGATGTCGCCGTGGCGTTGCCGCTTTTCTTGCCAGTGGGTTGAATGCTGCGAGGACGAACGGATGATGCCTGCAAGAAATCCGGACGTTGCCGCGTTGTATCCGATGTCGATTTAAGACTGGTCTGGGGATCCGTCTGGTTCAGATCCTGCTGCTCTGGCACAAGCGTCTGAGCAAACTCCTTCAGCGTGCCCTCCAGACTTGGCTCCAAAGTCAGTTCCGGGTCAGTACCCGAGGACGAGACCGATGGCGCAAACTGAACTGTCTGGGGCGCCAAGGTGGCTTCCGCTTCGAGCTCTCTCTCGGGGCATGGCTGTGTTTCCGATGACTCCGCCGAGGCACCGTTTCCGTCCGGTGAAGGCATGGTCGATTCAGACTCTGGAGAAGGGGTCATGAAGCTGAACCTTGACGGAGGAGTACAAGCCGCGATCGCACTTTCATCTGATTGCCCGTGGGGAAGAGACCTCACGCGATCGCAGGCATGGACTTGATCGATCGGCAATCCAAACGTTTCGAGCCTGATTGTCGATGCGTCTGACTGACTGATTTTATCATCGAGAAAGAAATGTGACGCAATTATTTTGACACAGTAACTTTGACGCAGTGAAGTAGTAAGAAACCGCCAAATCCCGTACCTCACCCATGCCTGAAGACTACCATTTCGCAGGCCCCCTCTCCAGTGGCCTTGCCAGAATCTCCGCGGCAACTGGGTGACGGATCGGACCGAGGACGGTCGCCAACTTCGGTTGCTGGTGGTGATCGACGAGTACACGCGAGAATGTCTGGCGATCGAAGTGGGGTGTTCGTTTACCGCTCAAGATGTGATGGGTGTTTTGCAGTACCTGTTCGCCGTACGCGGCACGCCCGAACACCTTCGCAGTGACAACCTTGGCAATGACTCCAGCCCTGAGTTCGTATCGAAGTTAATTTGCTGTTGGCTGAAAGAAGCTGATGTCAAAACGCTGTTTATCGCCAAGGGCAGCCCTTGGGAGAACGGCTACGTCGAATCGTTCAATGGCACGCTTCGCGATGAGCTACTCAACCGTGAAATCTTCCTGAGCTTCGAGGAAGCTTGCTGGGTGATTGATCGCTGGC
>Ga0315320_10000074_pt1 | contig 74495 bp, 52 predicted proteins | sample M140m21515metaG_FD_203458 | JGI IMG/M metagenome (GOLD analysis project Ga0315320, IMG submission 203458) | Ammonia-oxidizing marine archaeal communities from Monterey Bay, California, United States - M1 40m 21515 | ecosystem: Environmental > Aquatic > Marine > Coastal | place: USA: California... | reverse complement strand
TTTTTGTCGGATGGATCCGCAGTTTTTTGCACCATGCAGGGTGATGTTTGGCAAGCCACTGGGTTAGATAGTGGGCTTCGGGAAGTCAGTTGGCGGCGGATCGCGTCGGGGTTGTTTCAACCACTCGGCATGGTCGTGCACGATGATCAGATTTTCGTCATCGGACGTGATCAATTGACCCGTCTTCATGATTTGAACGAAGATGGTGAGATCGACTATTACGAGTGTTTCAGCCGGGCACTGGAAACCTCAGCTTCAGGCCATGACTTCACATGTGATTTGTGGCGTGACAGCGCGGGACGCTTTTATACAGCCTCGGGTAAGCAGGGTGTGATGCGGATCGCTGCAGATGGGCAGTCTGCCGAGCTCATTGCTCATGGTTTGAGGAATTCCGATGGGCTGGGGTTGGCACCTGATGGTCTTGTGACCATTCCCAGCAGTGAAGGCGATTGGATGCCGGCATCGATGATTGCAGCCATTCGTCCTGAAGGCCCGATTTTGAATCGATTGCCAGGACAATCACCCGATGGTCGTGGTGTTCCGTTTTTTGGGCGTCCAGGTGGTGATCTTAAACAGCCCCCTGAGATACCGATGCTGTATCTGCCTCGTGGGTTGGATAATTCCAGCGGCGGGCAGGTTTATGTGGACAGTGAACGTTGGGGACCAGTCAAAGGTCAGACGGTGCACCTTTCATTTGGTGCGGGCCGTGCTTTTCTGTTGCTTCGTGATGAGTTCGACGGATGGATTCAAGGTGCCGTGGTTCCAATCGCTGGTGAATTTGCCTCTGGTGCTCACCGTGGCAAATTTAATCCTCAGGATGGACAGTTGTATGTCTCTGGGATGGCTGGATGGGGAACCTACACCACCGATGATGGTTGTTTCCAACGAGTTCGGTACACCGGCGAAAAGCCACAGTTGCCAGTGGGATTTCACGTTCATGAAAATGGTATTCGTGTCGATTTTCTGAAATCGATGGAGCAGACGCAGGTTGCAGATCTCGATTCCCATTTCGTCCAAGCTTGGAACTACAGATACAGTGGTGCCTATGGCTCGCCTGAATATTCCTCACGCCAGTTGGGGCTGCGAGGACATGATGTTCTTGATGTGCAGTCTGTCAATGTCTTGCCTGGTGGCAAAAGTCTTTTCATTGAAATCAGGAATCTGCAACGTGTAAATCAGCTGCATTTGCTGCTCAGCACGGGTGATGAGCAAGAACATGACTTGTTCATGTCTGTGAATCATCTGGATCAGCCTTTTCGTGACTTTCCATCGTATCAACCCACGGACAAGATTGTTTTGCCACACCCGATGTTAGCTGATCTTGCTAGGCCGGTTGTGTCGACACGAAATCCATTCAACAAAGCCATTGCAGGTGCGAAGCCATTTACACTGAAGGCAGCCAAGAATTTAATGTTTGACCAAACGGAGTTCCGTTTGCCAGCAGGTCAGGCAGTCAAACTCACATTTCAAAATCCTGATTCTGTTCCCCACAATTGGGCTCTGCTGAAACCTGGCACTCTCCAGAAAGTTGGTGAGCAGTGCAATCGTTTGATTTCTGACCCTCAGGCTGCGGCCCAGCACTACATCCCTGCTTCAAGTGATGTTTTGGCACACACCAATGTGGTCGAGCCTTATGCGGAACATACCATTTACTTTCAAACACCAAGTGAACCAGGTCGTTACCCCTACCTGTGTACCTTTCCGGGGCACTGGATGGTGATGAATGGAGTGTTGGTGGTTGAGTAAAACAGCTTGTGGTTGCTGGTGGATGGACGAATTTGATATCTGAACAGAATGCCCGCTGCCACGCTCATTCTGCCAAGATCATCGTATTCTACCCATGACTTGCGCGAGTGATCCTAGAGTTGGTAAGATCTAGCCTTTAATCGTTCCCTTACCAATTCGTGATGCCGCCACGCATTTTCATCAGTGGTGCATTTTCATCACGGGAGTCTTGCATTGACCCTCCAGCCGAACCGTATTTATCAGGGCAATTGCATCGAAAAGCTCCGGCAACTGGAAGCAGGTTCGGTGGATCTGGTGTTCGCTGATCCACCGTTTAATATTGGTTATTCGTATGACGTTTATGATGATCAACGGACAACGACAGATTATTTGGAGTTTTGTGAAGCATGGATCCGTGAGGTTCATACTGCGTTAAAACCCAGCGGAACTTTTTGGCTCGCTATTGGCGATGAATATGCGGCTGAGCTAAAAGTTCTCGCGCAGCAACTCGGATTTCATACACGTAGTTGGGTGATCTGGTATTACACCTTTGGTGTTAATTGCGTGCGTGGATTCAGTCGTTCGCACACACACTTGTTTCACTTCGTCAAAGACCCAGACGACTTCACTTTCAATGGTGAGAATCCAGCAGTTCGCGTTGCATCCGCAAGGCAACTTGTATATGCCGACAGTCGAGCCAGTACAAAAGGGAGATTGCCGGACAATACCTGGATTCTGCGTCCCCAGGACGCACCCGCGCCCAGTTTCTCACCCTCACACGACACATGGTTTTTTTCGCGTGTTGCGGGGACGTTCAAGGAACGTGAAGGATTTCATGGTTGCCAGATGCCCGAGCAACTGTTGGGACGGATCGTTCGTGTTTCCAGCAACCCTGGTGATCTTGTTGTCGATCCTTTCGGTGGGAGCGGAACGACTTTGGCGGTGGCAAAGAAATTGGGTCGGCGGTGGAATGGTTTTGAGCTTTCGAAAGAGTATGTTGCGCGGATTGAGGAACGGATTGGTGGGTGCGAAATTGGGCAGGAGTTGGATGGTCCAGCAGATCCGCAGAAAAGCGCACCGAAAACATCGCGAGGGAAGAAACGAACAAAATTCAAGAACGGTAGGCCCGTAATCTCCCTTGATTCTGAAACAGAATCTTCAGTCATTGCGGCTTTTACTGAAGCTTCAGACGGTCATTCGACAGACTATCTGCTGTGTGATCCCAAGTTGTCCAAGCGCTTTTTATCCGCTTGTCGAGAACGCTCACTGCCGGGTGATGCCCGGATGTGGAATTCATTTCTGCTTCGGATTCGAAAATCTGGGAAGTTGCCAAAGTCAACGAATCCCGGCCGAAGGTTGTCGTGCGTTGATATGGATCCTTACAGCGACGGCAGTGAAGCAGCCATGAGACTGGTTGGGATCGATTATGGCATGACGCTTGATGAGATGTTGTGTAGCCCACAGGCAGCCAGCGAGTTTGATCAACTGGCAGGCATGTTCTCCCCAGGGTATTCATCCTTTGAATATCGTTGGGCAGCGCTGGCGTTGCGAAAGCGGGCGGGTACCAAACGTTATCGAACACTTGCATCTGATCAGCAAGAATATTGGAGTCAGCAACGCACTCCGAATCGTCTTGCGATCGAAAAATGTCTTTCTGCAAAATACGACTGCCCGGGCGTTTACGTTGTGTTATTCGAGGATTCTGTGCTATACGTCGGTGAGACTCAAAGCATCCGTGACCGTGTGGAAAAGCTTCTTAACACGGAAGCATGGATGAATTTTGCACCAACCGCAGTGCGTGCGTGGCCCCTCGACAACGAGCAACAACAATTTGGTCTACGGTCTTATTTGATCAATCGGGACAAACCACTGCTTAACTCTGAATATCTGCGGCAGAGCTAGTTTGATATTTAAGATTGCTTCACGTGACTTTTACACAGCAGAGAACAAATGTCTGAGACACCATTGAATGGTTTGATTGCCGCAACCGTGACCCCGCTTGATCCTGCAGGAGCAGTTGATTTGCCTGCAATCAAGCCCATGATCGACCGCTTGATTGAATCAGGGGTGACTGGTCTTTATGTTTGTGGCAGCACAGGTGAGGGAATGTCCTTGACTTGTCAGGAGCGAAAAACTGTTGTCGAAGCAAGCGTGGCCGCAACTGACGGCAGAGTTCCTGTCATCGTGCAGGTTGGCCACAACAGTATCACTGACGCTTGCGACCTGGCAAATCATGCAGCCGATGCTGGAGCGAATGTGGTTTCAGCTACTTGTCCGTCCTACTTCAAGGTGGGAGATACCGAGACATTGCTGAAATGCATGGGGCAGATCGCGAACGCGGCTGCGCAACTTCCGTTTTACTATTATCACATCCCTGCTTTGACAGGCTCACAAATTGACGTAGTTGACTTTCTGGAACGAGGCGGAGAGCGTATTCCCAACCTTGCGGGACTGAAGTACACCAACACACTGATTCATGAGTTTCAGGCTTGCCAGAACACAGAATCGCGAAACTTCGATGTGGTCTGGGGGTGTGATGAGATGTTGTTGGCGGCCTTTGCCAGCGGGGCCACTGCTGCGATTGGAAGCACCTATAACATTGCCGCACCTTTGTATTGTCGGATCATCGAGGCAATTGAGGTCGGAGATTGGAAGACGGCACGTCAGTTGCAATATCATTCAGTGGCTATGGTCAATGTCATGAAGGCGTTTCCCTTTCACACCGCGTTGAAGGCGGTCATGACGATGTTGGGAATGCCAGTGGGCAGTTGTCGACTACCGTTGAATGAGCTGGCCGAGAATGAATTAGTGAGTTTGCGGAGTGGACTCGATGATATTGGATTCTTTGGCTGGTGTGGTCATGAAACCCAGGTTGGGAGTTAGAACATGCGTTTATTGGTTTGCTGTTTTGGTTGGTGGCTTGCCTGCGTGTCGTTCGCGTGTGTTCCGGTTTATGCGCAAGACGCTGAAAAGGGCTTGTTGACGTGGAGCGATGAAATCCCACCATTGCCGGATTCGATCGGCGTGGCAGGACCGTTTGTTGGCGTACACGGTGAAGCTCTTATCGTGGCTGGTGGAGCCAATTTTCCGAGACCAGTCTGGGAGAGTGAAAAAGTTTGGCACGATGCAATCCATGTTCTACGCAAGAAGGATGGAAAATACTCATGGAAGCAATCGGGCCGCCTACCTAGACCCCTCGCCTATGGCGCGGCAATATCCACCAAAGCAGGCGTGCTGTGCATTGGCGGAAACGATAGCACTAATACATTCAGTGAAGTCTTTTTGTTGCAAGTGGATGCAGACACCGGTGAAGTCAAGATCATCGACTACCCCTCGCTTCCAAACCCTTGTGCTTTCGGCGCTGCCGCTTTGCTGGGAAACTCGGATAACGGAGTCGTGTACCTCGCCGGCGGGCAGTCAGGATTGTCACTCGACACAGCAACGAGCCACGTGTGGTCACTCGACCTTTCTCAACGTGCTGATGCGGGGACGTTTGTCTGGAAAAAGGAACTTGATTTCCCCGGCCCAACGCGCGCTTTGAATCTGACGCTCGCCCAGCACGATGGTTACGAAGATTCGCTCTATGTTGTCAGCGGACGGCGACAGAACGGAGAAGACGTTGAATTCCTAACAGATGTATGGCAGTACAAACCGAGTTCCAAGGAATGGCGTCCAAGAGCCGATGTGCCCACATGTGTGATGGCTGGTACCGGAATTGGTTGGGGCCAGAGTCATCTGTTGGTCCTGGGAGGTGCAGATGAGTCCAATTTCTTCAAGGCTGACGAACTGCGAGATAATCATCCAGGTTTTCCTAAGCAGGCTTGGGCTTACCACACGATTACCAACACGTGGGTATCTGCGGGTAAGACACCTCAGAATCAGGTCACCACCATTGCCGTCGAATGGGATGACGCCATCGTTATTCCCAGTGGCGAAATAAGGCCGCGTGTTCGGACTCCCAACGTCTGGAAGGTGACTGTAAACCCTAAGGCAGATCAATTTGGTTTCATCAATAATGTTGTGTTGATTGGGTATCTGCTGGGAATGGTGGCAATCGGTTTTTACTTTGCACGCCGCACTAAAAATACAGATGATTTTTTTCGAGGCGGAAAAAGTGTGGCTTGGTGGGCTGCTGGATGCAGTATTTTCGCCACGATGCTTAGTTCCTTGACTTATACAGGTGTGCCCTCGAAATCGTATGCTCAAGACTGGGTGTATTCGGTCGGCAATTTTATGATTCCTCTGGTGGCTGTAATCGCGGTGTACGTAGCTTTGCCGTTCTATCGTGGCATCGATGCGACCAGTGCTTACGAATACTTGGAAAAGCGTTTCAATCGAGGTACACGCTTATTTGGCAGTGCCAGCTTCACTTTATTTCATGTATTCCGAATGGCGGTCGTCATGTCGCTGACTGGAATGGCATTGGCGGTGGCGACCCCACTGACGCCAACGCAGTCGGTGTTGGTGATGGGCGTCATGAGCATCCTGTACTGCACGATGGGTGGCATTGAGGCAGTGATTTGGACAGACACTGTCCAGACCGTGATTTTGCTCGGTGGAGCGCTGATCGCACTGTTTGTACTGTTTTCTGGAATTGATGGTGGTTGGCAGGGATTCATGGATAATTCTCAGGCATCAGAGAAGTTTAAAATGATCAATATGAATCTCGATGCGACGAGCGCTCAAATCGCATTGTGGGTGATTGTGGTGGGTGGTATTGCACAGAACGTCTCTTCCTACACAGCTGACCAGGCGGTCGTGCAACGTTACATGACGACTGAAACTCGCCGCTTGGCAGCAAAGTCCATTTGGCTGAATGCCGGGTTGGCAATTGTTGCGACCTTCCTGTTCTTTGGCCTCGGAACAGCTTTGCACGCCTTCTACCAATCGAATCCGGAAAAGCTTGACCCGAGTATCACGACGGACCAGATATTCCCGTTATTCATTGCACATGAAATGCCGATTGGTTTTGCCGGGTTGATTGTCGCTGGCATTTTCGCGGCCGCCCAATCTACCGTCTCGACCAGCATGAATTCTACGGCGACAACGCTTGTCACTGATTTTCTTCAGCCACTCAACGTTTGTCGGACCGATCTTGGTTACCTGCGATTGGCAAGGATCCTGACGCTTGTCATTGGTGTCTTGGGTACGTTGATCGGTCTGTTGTTTGTGAATCCTGATATCAAGTCACTGTTCGACGAGTTCCTCAAGATCATTGGGCTTTTTATGGGGGTACTTGGTGGACTGTTTGTTTTGGGGGCAATGACGAAGCGAGCCAACGGTACAGGAGCGCTGACCGGAGCCATCGTTGGCGGTTTGACAATGTATTGGGTCTGGAAAGAAAGTTCGATCAATGGCTACCTCTATACTGCCATCGGTATCGGGGTCTGTTTTGTTGTTGGTTACGTGGTGAGTTTGCTGTCACCAACTCGTAACGACGGTGAGTTAGCAGGCCTGACGATCTATACGATGTCTGCCCGAGAAACATCAGATTCGGTGAGTGGATCATCAGCATGAGTCCTTTGAATTCGCAAGAACTAGCAGATATTTATCGCAACGGTTTGTTGGAAGACACCATGCCGTTTTGGGAAGCGAATTGTGTGGATCGCCAACATGGCGGTTTTATGATGGCGGTTGATCAAGCTGGGAAGGTGGTCGACACGGATAAAGGTGTTTGGCAGCAAGGTCGTTTTACTTGGCTTCTTGGTGAACTTTATAACAACCTGGAAGCTCGTGATTCCTGGTTAGAACTGGCACGCCATGGGGCCGACTTTCTATTGCAGCATTGCTTCGATGCCAGCGACGGCCGTATGTGGTTTCATGTCACCCGAGATGGCAAGCCAATACGTAAACGTCGATATGCTTTCAGTGAGAGTTTCGCTGCAATCGCATTTGGTGAGCTCGCCAAGGCTACAGGAGAACAGCATTACGCTGAGCATGCGGTCAAGGCTTTTCAAAAATTCGTTCAGCACAATCTTGAACCGGTAGATACACCGCCAAAATTCACCGATCACAGGCGGACTCGGTCTATCGGTTTCCCGATGATTACCATCGCTACTGCGCAGGAATTGCGGGAATCCATCGGCTTTGCGGATGCCAACTTGTGGATCGACAGGAGCATTGAGACGATTCAGCGGTTTCATCTTAAGCCCGAGCTGAATTGTGTCATGGAAACAGTTGGCATGAAGGGCGAGCTAATCGACCACTTTGACGGGCGGACGCTCAATCCGGGACATGCGATTGAGGGTGCGTGGTTTTTGATGTGGGAGGGCGCACATCGAAATGATTCTGGCTTGATCGAGATGGGGTGCCAGATGTTGGATTGGATGTGGCAGCGAGGTTGGGATTCAGAGTATGGCGGGATCCTATATTTCACTGATGTGAATGGTCATCCGGTTCAAGAATATTGGCACGATATGAAATTCTGGTGGCCGCAATGTGAGGCGATCATCGCGACACTGTTGGCATTTCAGCTGACAGGAAGGCAGAAATATGCGGATTGGCACCAGCAAATCCATCAGTGGGCGTATCAGTGTTTTCCTGATTCTGAGCATGGTGAGTGGTTTGGTTACCTGGATCGAACTGGACGAGTGACTTCCACTCTGAAAGGAAACTTGTGGAAAGGGCCCTTCCATTTACCAAGGATGCAGCACATTTGCACTACAATTTTATCTCTGTGATTGCGTGTCAGGGTGTTTTTTAACAGCCTGTCTACCGGTAACATCGAAGGCTATTTGCCGAAAACAGAGCGGCGAGGGCCCAATTTTTGACGCTTCCCGTCTACAATTTGGATACCGCACACGGATTTCCCCTTCCATCCCTCTATCTTTAACCTACCCATTCGAGGACATAAATGACGCAAAACGATTCCGACCGTCGAACCTTTCTTAAGACTTCAACGGCTGCGGCAGCCGGTGCAGCGTTGACCAGTACCATTGCCAAAACTGCCCATGCTGCTGGTAGCGATACGATTCGCTTCGTGCTGATTGGTTGTGGCGGTCGTGGCAGCGGTGCCGCGGCTCAGATCATGAATACCAAAGGAAATGTCAAGCTGGTCGCAGCAGCAGATCCATTCGAGGAAAAAGCAAAAAGCGCACTGAAGCGACTTAGCAAAGGTGATAACAAAGACAAGGTTGATGTGCCTGAGGAGCGCATTTTTGGCGGGTTGGATGGGTACAAGAAAGCAATCGACACTGATTGTGACTTGGTCATCATCGCGACTCCACCAGGCTATAAGCCTCAGCAGTTCGAGTACGCAGTCAGTAAAGGTCGCCATGTTTTCATGGAAAAGCCGGTTGCTGCTGATGCCGTTGGCATTCGTCGTGTTTTGGACGCAGTGGAAGAGTCCAAGAAGAAGAAGTTGATGGTAGCTATCGGCCTTCAACGCCGCCATGAGCCTCGGTATATGGAAACGATTGACCGTATCCATGACGGAGCCATTGGTGATGTCATCGCCCAGCGGGTTTACTGGAATGGTGGTGGAATCTGGTATCGTAACCGGACCCCAGAAATGAGCGAGATGCAGTTCCAAACCAACAACTGGTATCACTTCAACTGGTTGTCAGGAGACCAGATCTGCGAGCAGCACATCCATAATTTGGATGTAGGTTGCTGGGTCAAGGGCGAATACCCTGTCGAGTGCAATGGCATGGGCGGTCGCGAGAGACGAATGGACGGAGATGCATCGAAGTCACAAATCTTCGATCATACCTTCTGCGAGTATACGTTCTCTGATGGAACCAAGATGTTCAGTCAAGGTCGCCATCTGCGTGGCGCCTGGAACAAGGTTGGCGAAGCAGTTCACGGTACCAAAGGTACTGCTGATCCTTCCGGTTCGATCGCTGGCGAAACTAGCTGGAAGTTCACTGGAAACAGCCCAAATGGGCACCAGCAAGAGCAGCATGATCTCATCGAAGCGCTGATGCGTGGTGAGATCTACAATGAAGGCGAATATGGCGCCAAGTCAACCTTCACGGCAATTCTTGGTCGTGAAGCCTGCTACAGCGGTAAGGTCCTGAAGTGGGATGACTTGTTGGCACGTGGCCGCGAATTGGCTCCAGGTATCGACAACTACACGCTGGATACTCCACCACCTGTGTTGCGAGATGAAGATGGCTTGTATCCCGTGCCAGTGCCGGGCGAGTACAACCCATTCGAAGCTTGATTGATTCAGTCACTTAAGAAAATAGCGTCTCTGGAATTGGCCCATGCCGAATCCAGAGACGTTTTTTTATTGGCTTCGCTTGATACGGCGCGGGGGATCTTTGCGAGGAAAGTGTAGACGCAGATGTGGAGATTCTTCTTCCTCCGTTTCCTCGCTAATTGCGGCTGGTGCAGCACTTGGGTGTGCTTCGACAGAGACAGGGACGACAACACCCATTTCTTCCAACGGGGCTGATGGCAAAGCAGCATCGTGATTCGAATTGTCTGCCTTCTTCGGCCGGCTGTCGCGGGGCTTGAAAAAACGACCCGCAGGACCAGCTAACAAAGCGGGCAACAGAATCAGGTCACCTGCGAGTGCCGTTGCCAGCATGACTAACATCAAAGTGCCGAAACGTTGGGTTGGTGTGAAGGTTGACAAGGCAAAAACGAAGAGACCAAGACCTCCAACAATCGTGGTTTGAGTCATTGCCGGGCCAACCCTGCGATAAGATTGGATCACTGCTTCCGCCCGGCTCATTCCCTCATCCAAATGAGCACGGAACCAGGAAAGAAAGTGAATGGTGTCGTCAACAGCTACACCCATTGCTACGGATGCGGTCATCATTGTCCCGATGTCAATTTCGATTTTCAGATGACACATTACGCCGAACACAATCAGCACGGGGAAGACATTGGGGATCATCGAAACCAAACCCGCTGCCAAGCCATTGGCAATGTTACTTGGCTTCATCCATCCCACTGGCATACGCCCGGGGTTCAGCAGCCATACCATGACTAACGCGATTAATACAAACGCCATCGCAATGGAGTGCGTTAAGCTTGTTAAGAGAGTTCGTTGGGCCTTGTAAACAACGGGAACCACACCCGTGTAGATCACTTGTATTGGGCCACTCCCATCCACATCAGGGACACGATTTGCGGTTAATGTTGGAGTAATTTCCTTGTCACGAATGCTTCTTGCATCAATCAAATTCGAAGACGACTCGAAGTCATCAAGTGCGAAGACATCACTTCCCAACCAGACAATCGCATCGAACCGTTCCAGTGATTCACGCCACTTGGGATTGGATTTCATTGCCTCCGCTTTTTGCGGTGAAACATCGATCCATTTTGGAGACTCAATTCGTTCCCCGCTTAGCAATTCCGCAAGGGTCGCAGCATAGGTAGCTTCCTGATTGATTTCACCGTCAGGCAAAATCAGATCAGCGGTTTCAAGGGTTTTTGGCCGGTTGGGACTGATTACCAAGACTTGTGACTTGGTATCAAGTTTCTTTCGAGCACCGTTTTTATCAGTGGTCAGAAGTCGAAGGATTTCATCGCGTGTGTCATAAGCCCGCAGAACTGGTTCGACAGATTCTCTGAGGGTGGAGATGAATCGCCCGTAATCGACGTCCGACAAAGCAGCGACTCGAAGGCTGATTCTCCAAAGCTCGTTATCGACAGCGTCTGTTGATTTCTCTAATCGTAGGTAGTCATTTTCCTGTAAGTCACTTCGGCCTGCCAGGATTTCGCGATTGAACTTTGCTCGGATCGGACTGTAGCTGTTGCTGGGGTCTGGCAATGGTGGAAGAACGGTATCAGCACTCATGACTTGGCCAACGACCCCACGACCAGTCTCGCCAAGAGTTCGGTTGACCACCGTACGGATCCGTGAAATGGCCTCGACTCGTTCGAGCATCGTTAGTGCTTGGATTGAAGCTTGATTCTCCTGTTGGTCAGCACCCTGTTTGTTGTTGTTTTCGACGCCTGCTACATACTCAGCCTGCATCTCAGGGGGGACGCGGACAATGAGTTCCATGGGAACTAATTTTCCGAAGTTATCTTCCAACCAGCCGTAGTCATGGATGATCCGCGACTGTGGATCAAATAGCTTCAATAATTGAACAGAGGTTTTGATATTCAGAAGGCCAAGAGAGCAGACTGCGAGGATCAGAAGGCAGACAGTGCTCACAAAGGCGTGGTGTCCGGTGATCCAGCGGCCGACGGCAGCCCACCAATCCGACAGCCGACTTTCCGGTTCGGGTTGCTGACTGCTCGCGTCATCGTCAGTCGCTGAAATTTTCGGCGCAAACACCTGCAAGGCAGCTGGCAGGTACGAAAACAGGATGGCGAGCGTCATCAGAACGCCAATCGCCGAATAGAAGCCAAAATTGCTGATTGGTGCCAAGTTGCTGGTGAACAGCGAGGCGAGCCCAATAGCCGTTGTCAGCGATGCCAGTGAACAAGGCAAAATGGCGTGCCGCAAGGCACGCCCAGGTGCGCCTGTTTTGCCGCGAATTCGAACCTCGTCGCGATAATAGTTCACGACGTGAATTGCTCCTGATATTCCCAGGACATACACAAGCGATGGCATGCTGAGAAGGATCGCATCGACCTTGCCAGATGTCCACCAAACCATCGCCATGCTTAGCATGGCGGAGCAACCACCTACGATGAACACCATCACGGTGATTTTGATGCTGCCAAAGCAAATGTAAGACAGCACAATGCCTAGCACGATGCTGTAACCGACTAGCCTAGCTAGCGTGATGGTTCCCTCTTCATCAATTGCCGTGTTGTCGACCGGAGGACCACCAATGCGCAGCGGTGGTAAGCCGTCTACCGATTCGGCAGCGGGACGATTGAATGGTGGTGGTGCCATGGACGGAGGTGCAGCGGGTTGTACACCCGACTCTGCAGCCAAAGTTAGCAGGCGACCTCGCGGTTGGCCCATGATTCCCCGACCCAAAGCATAGGCAAGATTATCCTTTGCCAAGTCAGTCAAAGTAATCAGAACACAGGTCAGTCTTGGTGGTGGTTCGACTTCCATCGCGTCGTATATCGCATACCACGCATTGGTGCGGTCATTCAGAGTTGCCTGCTTTAGTTCATCAAGCGAAGCGTCATACTCGTCTGACAGAATTTCCTTCAGGTGAAGCTGTACTTGAGCATCGAAGTCTTCGGGTAACTGGTCGCGTTGGCTCTCTGGAAGAGCATCGCGAAATTCTGCTGCTGTCCAATTGAAGTCGTCTGAGATTGCCGGGGCAAAGAGTGTTCCAGTTAATCGCTCCATCGCGCGACGGCGGGCCACCGTTGACCGGCGGTCTTCGTCAGTCAGATCGATGGGCCAAAGAGGCCCACCTTCGCGAGCCAATTCTTCCAGAATGGTGTCACCCGTCTGAACCGAGTGAAAGAGATTCGCGCAAATGATCGAGGGATCGTTGTAGAACGGATTCTGAAATTGTGTCTTATTGGGCGTATCACCAAACCCGGTAACAAAGGTGCCCTGCAGCTTGTAGGTGCCCAGTGACTTTTTGATTTGACGAACTAAGGCGGCAGGACCGTTGCTGGGTTCATCCCATCGATAAAGGTGACCTTTGGGCGTGATGTAATACCACTGACCTTTAGGGGTACTGAGCCATTTCTCCTGTTCTCCGCCCCAGTTGTAAAAGTCGCTGCCAGCTAACAACAATTGGAGGTCATTCCCTACCTGCTTGGCACGCTGGTAACTCTCAGCAAGCTCCAGAGGAAAGTCCGCCGAGGGATCAAACGTCTCGCTTTCATGAAGCAGTTTCTGCTCCAGCAAACTCAAACGCTGGTCACCACTGACACATCCGGGCCATGTTGCCAGCACGAAGCTTTCACCCGCGAAGTGATCTGCGAACCACTCCAACTCAGCCGTTTCAGGAAAGTCACTGGGAAGCCAGTCTTTGACGTCATTCTCTTTCTGATTCAGGCTCAGCCTGGCTGCTCGAAATCCTGATGGCAGCAAAAAGAAAAAGGCAACCAATATTAGCAGCGCATAACTGATCCCCAATGGGCTACGTCGCTCAAGCAGTGGACGTTGATTCATAGAGAAGCGCTAAGTTGCATGAGCCGACGGACAAGGCTCGGTTTCGATGTGGGGGGTTGTCGGTCGGTAAGTTACCGCTGATGTCTCAAGTGGTCTACTTCAAACGGGCTTACCGCATTGCACAACGGCCTTCGATTTGTCGGATATTCGGGTCACGTCCAGTTTACAGGTATGTCTGAGTTGTTGGCAACGGAAAAAGGTACTCGATGCGCGGCCAGGAAGCCGACTCAGTCGCTATATCTTGCCTGAATTGGCACTTTGCCAGCCTGGAATACCACCATCGGCTGTGCAGTCAGATATTGCTGGATGATGCCAATTGCAGTGAGAGATCCGCAGTGAGGTCCATTCCCGTCTGCTGAAAAACCAAAGACTTGGAGTGCAAAATGGTGTTTTGCAAGCATTTCATCCATGAACCCTGATGGCTTGAGCTGTTGCTCGCTTGGCTGGACAAACGGCGGTCAAGTTAGCCGGTTGGTTTGACTCGATTGCGATAGAACCTATTTCCTAGAATTTGTTCCAGCAGAAAAATTGCCAGTGCAAACAGAATTGCCGGCGAGTGTAGCGAGACTCGCTGGGTGGCCTTGTTTTCAGCAAACTCAATACCTTCGCGGTCTGTCGCTAGATTGTATCGTTCCGGTCCAAAAATTTGATCGAGTTGGTCCTCACCCACTCTTTGGAGTGAAAGTGCACTGTCGGGCAAATTGGTTGAAAAACCAGAACCCGGCTCCAGTCCGCGAATCCAGTAGATGCCAGATCGTGTTGTATCTGTGAACGTCATCCGTTGGTTGGCTGGAGTGACATTAAATGGGATAGGAGGTTGGTTTGCCGGGGGAAAGATCTGGATTTTCTGTGTCAGGCCGGAATCGTCTCTGGTCCCGCTGGGGCCACTACGTTGGTTGGCTTGGTCTGTGGCGATTACTTTCGGCTGACCGACGAGCAACATGGACTCATTACTTCCACGTTGTGTCAGGTACTCGATACTTTGTCTTGTCAGCAACCAAGCGGGCCAAGGATCAGTTCCGAATAGTGCATTCCAGTTTCGCGTTTGACTCGACAGACCTGGCAGTGGTGTGCTGAGTACAAGGATCCGGCCTGAGTTAATGCCTGATTCGCCGGGGACAATTCGTGACGTCATCGCGGCATGTTTTGTGCCGGCGTATTGGAATAGGACGGTATCTTGCTCCGTTGTCTGCAGTTGCCAGTACTGCTGCACACGAAAATCGCTCCACGGTGTGTTGTCGGCGAGTACTGCAGTGATCGGGTTGCTACCAGCTTTCATCTGGAAAAACGTACCGGGATCGGGAACTCGCCAACGTCGCACCAAGGTGGGCGTGAATTTTGACTTGACATTTGAATCATTGACGGCTGGTCCTAAGGCGACAAATACACCACCACCGGCAGTCAAGTAGTCTGCAATGCTCGTGTCCTCTAGAACATCCTTGGGAGGATCAAGAAGTAGGATGGATTCGAAGTCAGCCAGCCGTACTGCAGGGAGATCTGTAAATGTGATTCGGTCTACCCGAAATTCCGCATCTTCTTCGTCGGACAAACCGGCAGATGCTGTCATGATTTGACTGATGATCAGGGATTCATCCGGATCATCACAGACAAGCAATACTCTGGATGGCGGCAAGACTTGAAGTGTGAAGTAACGACGATCATCGATGGAGACACCATCATCACCTACCAACGTGATTTGTCCGTGGTGGGTACCAGTTTCGAGCGCTGGTATTGTCAGCAGCAGTTCGCTTGATCCACCTTGGGTGACCTGCACGCTTGTCCGATCGACACTTTCGAGCTCTGGCAGAACGACATTTCCGTTGCGAATGACTGGCAGCGCGGCATCGGCTTGGTAGAGTTGCAGGTCTGCTGTGACGGAATCAGTGTCAATGTCGTTGAACGATTCGAATGTCAATGTTGTTGAGACCGAAATGGGCGAGCCGCGTGGTGGCGTTCGATCCGAGAGTTTTGGAGTAGAAAGCGAACGGTTGAAGCCTTGAAAGTCTCCTGTGTCAAAAATGGTCAGTGAGATGGTAGGCGTGGCATCGAGCAAGCTTAGCATGCTGCTGTCGTCAATCGCATCGTTCCACGTTGACTCTGCCAGGTCGCTCAATAGCAGGATCTGGCGATTGGGGATTTCACTTTCTCGCACCAGTCGTGCTGCAGCATCTAGCCGCGAGGCAATGGACTGGGTTGTTTCCACTGGCTGTAACTGTTCGATTTTGGAAATTGCATTGGCGGTATCCATTGAGAAAGACGCCACTTGTGAGGAGCGATCAAGAATGGCTACCCGACTGGTGCGCGGTAAACGCGTTACCATCCATGTCGCGACATCTTTCATTCTCGTGATGCGGTTGTCATCTGGAGTTTTCCAAGACGACGAGGGTGAGTTATCCAAGATGATTGCGATGGCGACTGGCTCGATCGAGTCGATCGTTGGTGCTGGACCCGAGGCATAGGTATAGCCTCCCCAGATCAATGCAATCAATAACAGCAGCATCCCAGCAACGCCGAGTCCATACGTTGTGGTTTTGGCTTGTCTGCGCGACAGCGCAATTGTTGCCAACAACAATAAGACGACGCTTACAAGCGAACAGATGCCGATCGTCAGCCAGGTGATGGAGAGAGACTGGTGAATCGCAGGTCTTGCCAAGGCAATCGCCAGCATGGCGACAGCAAGAATGCGTAACGCCAGCAGCCACCAGCGACGAACACGCAATCGGCTTCGATTGGAGTCAACGCGTTTGGTCAGAAAACGTATCGAAGGAAAAACGACTTTCCGGGGCTCTCGCCGTGCGATCAAATGCAGCACAACCGGGACGGTGATTGCCGCCAAGCCGAACAGTAAAGTTGCATTCAGAAACGTCACGGTGCGTCGCAGTTACAGGCAGTGTGTGGAGGTGGAATTGAATGGTTTGAGGCATTGTCTCAAACACTTGGCCGTCAGAGACGCAGTATGAATCAATCAGCGGGTGGTACATCCGATTACATCCGCTGACAGGATTGATTACCTGCTAAATCGCTAGTCTGCTAAAAACGACTCTGCCGCTGAATCAGGTACTCCGTAAGTGCTTTGTCGAACGGCATGCTGGTGTCAAGAGGAACATAGTCGACCCGCAGGTTGTTGCAGCCTTCGCGATACGCATCTCGAAATGCTTCGATTTGTTGCAGGTAGTCGTCCCGGAAACCTGTGGCATCCACGGAAACCGTTTCGCCACTCTCGGAGTCTTCGAACTGTACTGGACCTTCATAGGGAAAATGGACTTCGGCTTCATCCATGACATGGAACACAATCACATCATGTCCGCCGTGCTTTAGCCTTGCCAAAGCAGAGATGATTTCTTCTGGGGCACCTTCGTCGTCGGTAGTGGGTAACAGATCTGAGAAAAGAATTACCAGAGAGTGTTGCTTCAGCATGGATGCCAGCTGGATAATGCAGGCAGCCAAGTCGGTTTTGCCTGTTGGTTGCAACTTGGATAACTGCCCCAAGACATCACCGATGTGACCCCGCCGACTACGGGCGGGCAGTCGAGCCTGCATCTTTTCATCAAAAGTGATCAAGCCCACTGGGTCCTGCTGCATGGTCATCAGGTAAGTGAGGGATGCTGCCAGGCAGGTGCAATATTCGAACTTGTTCATCGTCTGCTGTTCGGTGAATCCCATCGATTTCGATAAGTCGATCACCAAATAGGCGGTCAGGTTGGTTTCTGCCTCAAAACGTTTGATGAAATATTTGTCGGTTTTTGCGTAAGCAAGCCAGTCGATCAACTTTGGGTCATCACCGCGGTTGTATCGGCGATGTTCGCTGAACTGAACTGAGAATCCGTGGAAGGGGCTCGAGTGCAGGCCCTGCAAAAATCCTTTCACCACCATGCGTGCGCGCAGGTCCAGACGCTTGATCTGTTGCAGCGATTCGGGTGAAAGCAGTGCTGTCATTCGGAGATGGGTCCGGGCGTTCGTTTCTATTTTTTCGGGGCGAGTTTTTCCGGTTCAGGCGGGCTGATATCTTCCAATAATCGCATCACGATGGCATCGGTATCCATACCTTCCGCTTGCGCTTGAAAATTGGTAGCAACACGATGTCGCAAAACTGGCAATGCGATTCGCTTGATGTCATCGGGATCGATGCTGAAACGCCCATCCATCGCGGCGATAGCCTTGGCACCCGCGATCAGATTTTGTCCAGCACGGGGTCCTGCACCCCAATCAACCAGTTCTTGAACATATTCTGGTGCGGTGGGATCTTTCGGACGGGTTGCGCGCACCAGTTTCGCGGCATAGCTAATGACGTATGGATTGACTGCGATGCTGGAAACCAATTTTTGAATATTGAGGATCGCCCTTGATGTAAGCACCTTGTTGACCTTCACAGACTCACCACGCGTCGTCGCGGTCAGGATCTGCTCTTCTTCGTCTGCAGTGGGATAACCGACTTTGATGTTGAACATAAAACGGTCGAGTTGTGCTTCCGGAAGAGGGTAGGTTCCTTCCTGCTCGATTGGATTTTGGGTTGCGATTGTGAAGAAGGGTGCGGGCAACTTGTAAGTGTCACGACCAACTGTGACTTGGCGTTCCTGCATTGCTTCCAAAAGTGCGGCTTGCGTTTTGGGAGGCGTTCGGTTGATCTCGTCGGCAAGTAGAATATTGGTGAAGATCGGACCTTCAACGAATCGAAAGCTTCGTTTTCCCTGCTCATCTTCTTCTAAAACTTGCGTTCCGGTGATATCCGAGGGCATCAGGTCAGGTGTAAACTGGACACGCTTGAAGGAAACGTCGAGAATGTCGGCAAGCGTGCTGACCATCAGTGTTTTTGCAAGCCCGGGGACTCCCTCGAGTAGGCAGTGACCGCGAGTGAAGATGGCAGCCAGTAGTTGTTCGATTGTGTCGCTTTGGCCAACAATGACCTTGGCTAGCTCTGATCGCATGGTTTGCTGGTGATCAGAGAATTCGCGCAACACATCCCCAAGATTCCGCGAGGCTGATGAGCCCGCAGAAGTTTGTTTGGGGGAAGGTTGCTTTGGTGGAGGTGGTGGAGGAGAACCGCTCATGATGGAAAAGAAACAATCCTTTGCGGAAACACGACCAATGCTTTTCAGGGTTGCACTGAGGCCGCTGGGTATTGCAATGGCAGACATCTGCGTCGCTAGCTGCTACCGCTATCTTAGACCGCTGGGGCAGATTGCGGGAAAGGGGGGCCAGTTTTGGATTATTCTGATTTGCCTCGGATTAGTGCTGATCCCTCGCCAACAAGCCCATGCCGACATCGATACCAAGGCTGTTCAGCGTTCGATTACCCGTGGAATTGCCTATCTTCGCAAATCACAAAATGATCGAGGTGGTTGGGAGGAATATGGTGGCCAGTCTTGTGGCCTCTCTGCCCTATGTACTTTGGCCATGTTGAATGCAGCGGTTTCTCGGGAAGATCCCGATATTGTCCGGGCAATGAGGTACCTACGTACATTCGAGCCCAAGCAAACCTACTCAGCCTCACTGCAGACACTCGTTTTTTGCCAAATGGGTGCCGCTGGAGACTTGCCACGTATTCGTCGAAACGTTGAATGGCTTGTCAAAGGGCAGAAATCTGCGGGGGCTAAAGATCGGATTGGAAGCTGGGATTATGGAAGCCAGCGCGGTGGAGGAGATCCATCCAACTCGCAGTTTGCCTTGTTGGCACTAGGCGCCGCTCAGGATCGCGGGATCAAAATTGATCCCGCGGTGTTTCAACGTGCTCACCGTTACTGGACCAATCGGCAGCAAGCCAATGGGGGATGGGCGTATGGCAGCGGTCGGCGGACTTCCGGAAGCATGACTTGTGCAGGCATTGCATCGGTCATCATCGCAGGCAGTCGCCTCGATTCTGATGCTGCTGGAAACCGGATCCAGTGTTGCGGGGGAAGCACTACAGATGAGCAGGCGATTGAAAATGGAATCCAATGGCTCGGCAGAAATTTTACGCTGCAAGTAAACCCTGGCGGGGATTCCATGACCAAGTTTTACTATCTGTACGCGTTGGAACGTGTTGGTCGATTATCTGGACGCCGATTCATTGGTGACCACGACTGGTACCGTGAGGGTGCGGAATATCTGGTCGGTATTCAAGATGAATTTCAGGGATACTGGTCCAATGTGGGAGCGATGGAAAGCAGTAACGTTGCCACTTCTTTTGCGTTATTGTTTCTCAGCAAAGGAAAGCGACAGGTCGTCGCCGGCCGGCTCCAGTATGGAAGTCTTGAGGTTCAAGCTCAGTGGAACCAACATCCTGATGGCTTGCGTCAACTGGTGCGGCATGTCGAAAGCGACTGGGGACGTGATCTGACGTGGCAGACTATGGATGCCAACAACGCGACTTTGGAAGACTTGCTGCAGGCTCCTGTCCTCGTCATGAGTGGAACGGAACCAATACCCATGACCGACAAATTATCTGAGCGACTCAAGGAGTACGTGGATCAGGGTGGCTGCATCCTCTTTGAAGCCGAAGGCGGAGACGGATGCGGAGATGCCAGTGGTTTTGAACGCAGTGTGAATCAGCTATGCCAGAGCTGGTTTGAGGGAGCGGGTTTGGAACGCTTGCCTCCTGGGCATCCCATCTGGTCAGCTCAGCATAAAGTCGATCCGACTGTGATTGGTCCTGACTTTTGGGTGTATGGCGTCCAAGCGTGTTGTCGTACGGCCGTTTTTTATGTGCCCCAAAGTTTGTCTTGCCGCTGGGAATACGGCGATCTTCTGTTCCACCGAGACCGTGGTGGAGAGCAACTGCGAGAGCAGGTTCAAGCTGGAATTCGGATTGGGGAAAATCTGATTGCCTATGCCACCGGCCGTGAATTGAAAGACAAGCTTGAGCAAAGGACCATTCTGCCAGAGGGACTGGTGGGTGATGCACCGCGAGATGTGGTGCAGGTAGCAATGCTATCGCTTGATGCGGGTGGGCAAGAGGCACGCCGTGCACTTCCCAATGCAATGGCTCTGATAGCGGCTCGCATACCAATCTCGCTCGCCTCCCCCGACCAGCCGGTTAGTCTCGATTCTCAGCAATTAAATGATGTGCCGTTTCTCTGGATCCATGGGCGTACAGATTTCAGCTGGAACGAAACCGAACGTAAACTGCTTCGCGATTATGTGCAGAGCGGCGGGATCATTCTGGGTTCTGCTGTTTGTGGCAGTAAGGCCTTTAGCGACGCATTTCGACGTGAAATGGCGGAAACACTCCCTGATGCGCCCTTGCAGGCGATGCCAGAAAATCATCCTGCGATCCGGGCAACTGGTGGGTTTGATCTTCGTAATGTGACGATTCGGACACCTGCTGGCGGGGGCAACCAAGGATCGCGTCGAACAGGCCAGCCTGATCTGGAATTTGCCATGGTGGACGACTTGGCAGCTGTCTTTTTTTCGCCGTTGGACTTGAGTTGTGCCTTGGAAAGCCCGAATTCAATCCAATGTCCGGGGTACAACACCGAGGATGCGGCCAAAATTGTCGCAAATCTGGTGCTTTTTGCTCTGCAGCAGTAGCTGGGGACGTGGTGAACATCGCTTTTTGTACGTTCTTCTGTCCTTTTCGACGGTCATCCAGAGGTTTTTTCGCGAAGCTGACCCAAGAAACGTTGCTAACTGGGCCATTTCTACTTGCCGAAATGGCCCTGCTACTGCAATAATCGCCACTCGAAAATTCTATATTGCCCAAATTAGCCGACAAACCGAGCCCTCCCGATGGCCAGAAGTAAGAAGAAAGCTGAAACGATTTTTCTCGTGTGCGAAGAGTGCGGCGACTACAACTATTCGGTCAGGAGAAAACCTGGCGGAGAGAAACTTCGCGTCAAGAAGTATTGCCCGCGTTTGCGGAAGCACACCTTTCACGGCGAAAAGAAGAAGTAATTCGATCTAGGCATGGTCTGCGGTACTGTCTCTTGTGGGCAGTCCGAGCGATATCTGAACACAGCTCCGAAGTAGGTGCGGCACGCAGTTGTGTTGTTCATGGAATCGATCGTTCGATTTTCTGTCGATCGTTCTGATGCACTTTCTCGGTAACATCGGAAGTTGCGAAGTTACCCGGCCCTGATATGGTCGGTACTGTTTACGCTGGCATTGTATGGCTGTCGAATTCCTTGTGAGGGAATTCCCAACACCAGGGTTTCGAGTCCAAGCGGTTCAGGTCCACAGGATTCACGGATGAAACGACAGTGGCGAATCATTCCACACGATGCTGATCGTGTTGAGAGTCTGATGAATTCGGGAAGGCTACCCGCTGTGGTGGCACAACTTCTCGTGAGTCGAGGTATCTACACTGCCGAGGATGCGTCGCGTTTTCTTGATACCAAGCTAATGGGTTTAAGAGATCCTCAGGAATTGCCTGGCATTCCAGAGGCGACATCGATTCTTGTTGAAGCGATTGAAAGCAAAACGCCTATCGTTATCTACGGTGACTATGACTGTGATGGGATGACGGGGACAGCCATTCTGGTCAATGGACTGAGGCTATTTAATGCTGACGTGAGCTATCATGTTCCGAATCGCCTTGAGGACGGTTATGGCCTGAATGAGGATGCGATTCGCAAACTGGCTGATCGAGGCAAGAAACTGATCGTTTCGGTCGATTGCGGGATCACTAGTGTTGAGCATGCTGAGTTGTGCAAAGAATTAGGTGTCAAGTTGGTGATCACGGATCACCATACCATCGGTGAGCAATTACCTGATGCCGATGCCATTGTGCATCCGCGGTTGCCTGGGACTGCTTATCCGTTTGGTGAACTTTGCGGTGCAGGTGTGGCGTTTAAACTCGCTTGGTCGCTATGTCAGTCGATCTGTGGGGCAAAGAAAGTAACGGAACGAATGCGTCGTTACCTGATGCAGTCGTTGTCATTGACTGCAATCGGAACTGTCGCGGACGTGGTACCGTTGTTAGATGAAAACAGAATTTTGGTCGAGCATGGCATACGCATGCTGAGAGCGGAGCCCTTGCCCGGTCTTACAGAATTGATGAAGGTTACCAAATTAGACCAGGTAGAGAGTCTTAATACTGAGAGTATTGGTTTCAATATTGCTCCGAGGTTGAACGCTGCCGGGCGGCTTGGGCAAGCCCAATTGGCGGTCGAATTGATGACCATTTCTCCGGGTGAGCGGGCAACGCAATTAGCTGAGTACATACATCAACTCAATACGACGCGAGACAGTCTGCAACGAAGTGTTTATTTGGCAGCGGATAAACAGGCCAAGTCCGAGTTCGATCCAGAAAGTAATGCTGCTTTGGTCTTGGCGGGTGTTGGCTGGCATCCAGGTGTGATCGGTGTCGTTGCAGGACGCTTGGCAGATAAGTATGCCAAGCCTGTGTTTGTGATTTCGTTGGACGCGGCAGGTAAAACGGAGGCTGTCGGTTCAGGTCGTGTGGGTGGAACAAACATCAACCTTTACGACGCGCTCTGCGAATGTGATCACCGTTTGGTTCGCTTTGGTGGACACAAGGCAGCAGCTGGTTTGACGATTAGTGAACGCGAGATTGAGTCTTTTCGTGGTGACTTCAACGAGGCGGTTGCCAAACAATGGAACGACAAAGAAATTGTGCCTGAGATCGTGATCGATGCTGAGGCAACATTGGGGCAATTGAATCTTGAGGTGCTCAAGCAGATGGATATGCTTGCGCCATTTGGAGCTGCTAATCCAAGACCTGTTCTTTATTGCAGGAATGTGGAACTCGATGAACCTGCACGCAAGATGGGTGGGGGTGATCGACACTTGACGGTCAATCTCCGTCAGGGAAAGAAGGTGATACGCGGCGTTGCTTTTGGTGCTGGTGATTGGTGCGATGAGCTCAATGCGACGGAAGGCCCAATTGAAATTGCTTACCGCCCTGTCGTGAATGACTTCCGTGGATTCAGGAAAGTCGAAATACATCTCGTCGATTGGCGTCCGGCGACAACACTCGCTGCCATTTGATGCTTGCTTTCGCAAGAACGATCGCCGAGCGAACGTCATTTTTTTGACGCTGAGTTGGCATGCCCGTTAGGATGAACAGTCAGGGTTGTTCTTTAATAGCTTGTAACGATGTCGCAGGAGATTAGCCCATGACGCAGTCGGTCTTCCGATTCGGAACTCCATTGTTGATCATCTTGTTCGCTCTTTGGATGATCACTGATGCACCCGAGAAATCACCCGCGACAATCACCCAAGCGGAAGAAAGTGGTCAAACGCAAACAAGTAAGCACCATTTGGCGACTTTTGCGGGAGGATGTTTCTGGTGCATGGAACCAGCCTTTGACAAGGTTGACGGCGTGATCTCAACCACTTCGGGTTACACGGGCGGACGCACGAAAAATCCGACCTATGAGCAGGTAAAGACAGGGCGGACGGGGCACATCGAATCGATGCAGATCCGTTTTGATCCGGATCGTGTGTCTTATGATTCGTTGGTGTCTTTGTTCTGGCACAACGTGGATCCAACACAGGCGAATGGTCAATTTTGTGACCACGGTAACCAGTATCGTACGGTGATCTTTAGCCACGATGAAAAGCAGGAAAAAGTTGCAAAGACTACCCGCACTCGTGTCGGGCAAGAACTTGGTAAGCCAATTGAGACGCAAATCATGAAAGCAGGTAAGTTCTATCCTGCGGAAGAATATCATCAAAATTACTACAAGAAGAATCCCACCAAGTACAAGTTTTATCGCTGGAAGTGCGGTAGAGATGCTCAGTTGGATGCTGTCTGGGGCAAGAAAGCAAGACAACCATGAGCCGATTTTGTTCGTGGGTTGCGGAGTCAGGTTCACTCGCATTAGATATTGGTATCGTGCAATCGACGCGTGTTGTGAAGTATCGTTTTTGTTTGCGAATAACTACAGATTTGCTGGCTCCCTTTTTCCTGTTTGAGAATGATCAATGCCCGAAGCACTCCGCACCCGAATAGCCTCACTTGATTGCATTGTTGTCGACGGTGGTGCTGACCCCAGCATTGGAGTTGTGATCTGCCATGGATATGGGGCTTCCTATGATGACTTGGCTGGTCTTTCGAATGAATGGATCAGCTTATTAGGTGATCAGGGGGGGAAGTTCCGTTTCGTATTTCCAGATGCGCCTCACTCACTTGCGGAATTGGGTATGCCTCAGGGTCGTGCTTGGTGGCCCATCAACATGGCTCGTTTAGCCGAGGCCGTGCAGGCAGCTGACTTTGAGGAATTGCATGAACATGAACCACCGGGTGTTACAGAAGCGCGGTTAGCACTTTGCGAAACGATTGCGGCTGTCAAAGAACAGTTGGCTGGAGATGAAACTCCATTGGTGCTGGGTGGCTTTTCGCAGGGTGCGATGCTGGCCATGGACACGGCATTGCGGGGCAGTGTTGCACCTCCCCAATTGCTCATTCAATTTTCAGGTACCGTGATCTGTAGCCCTCAGTGGCAGCAGGCCATGGATCGGTTGTCAGGGACCGCCGTTTTTCAGTCGCATGGGACAATCGATCCGATTTTACCTTATGCCAGCGCTGAAGTTCTCAATCAGATGTTGCTGAACGCTGGTGTTGAAAACCATTTTCATTCATTCAAAGGTCCACACACGATCGATTTGGAATCGGTGACAGTGACTGCGGAACTGCTGAGAGCGATAGCAGTCTGATGAGCGACCTTTAACGTTTGCGACTCAGTCTTGAATGTCAAAGATCGTAAATTCGTCTTTGCGTTTACGTTGTCCCAGAAATGAGGCACGCTTCACACTCTGATAGGCGATTGCAGACGTATTGTAAATGGAAGTGTGATCCCCGATTTGGGCGTTAGCCCGGTCGAGGCCTTCAATGCAACTTGTTACTAAGTGGGCTCGGCTGAGATCATCCTCCGTTTTGATGCTGTTGACCAGTTCGCGGGTCACGTGAAGCAGTTCGCGTTCTCGGCACACGAACTCACGAATTTTTTCAGCCGACGGCTTGCGAGGATCAATGGTGGAAAGCGAGTCCTCTGCGGTCTGGCTGATTTCTCTCAGCTTTTGCCGCTCGAACTTAGGGTCAAATGACTGGGGGATGGAGTCAGCCAGATGGGTGACAATGACATGCCGATTCGTTAGCTGCCGCTTTAACTCCCCAAATTCAGCAGTGCTCCGTTGCGAGAGCTCTTTCAGCCGCTGCGCCCGGTGGTACCTGAGGCCCAATTGCCAAAAAGCAACGACTGCGAAGAGAAGGCAAAGATATTCCATGGATTCACCATGACTGAAATCGGGGAAGGCAAACACCCAACCTACGGACCTTCCAGGTCATTGCGATTGGGAAACGTTGCCGATGATTACATTTCAGCACTATGGCACCATGGCAAGCCCCTCCAGAACATAGTTTTTACTGATTTCTTTGGGCCCGTCGTCACAAGGGGGCGCCGACGGCTCAATATTCCGGTATTCAAGCACGGTGAGTGCGGTCAAGTCTGTGGCTCGGAGGCTGTTCAGGGGGTTGGGGGATCTTAGGTCGGAAGCGTATGACTTGTCACACGATTTTCAACGTTTATCCTGCGGGCTATGGAGCGATGTTTACTGCGTTTAAGTTACCCCGTTTATGAATCAGTCACTTACCAGCAGCGACCACCGATGACTCGAATTGCCAGCCGACGCCCCAAAAACACTGAAGTGGGTACTGAGTATCAGCAGGGTCTGATTGATCAACTGGAGGGAGAGTGCGTTCTTAGGGCTCTGGACGACCAGTTGTATTGGATCTGTGAGTTAGCGAGTCATCTGTGTGCGGAGCAAATTGACAAAGTACATGCACCGTATGGATGGTCGGTTCGGCAGGTTTTTGAGCACTGTGTCGATGCGGAGCGGGTTTTTGGTTATCGCATGTTGAGGATCGCAGCAGGCGACGACACGCCTTTGCCGGGCTGGGACGAAAATGCCTATGCTGACCGCAGGTTTGGTTTGGGCAATTTCAGTGGTCTGGTTGCGGAATTTGGCCATCTAAGACAGGCTAACTTGTTGCTGCTACGACGAATCGTTCCCTCATCGTGGGAATCCCGTGCGAAGGTTGATGGTTTTGACATCACTGTCCGTGCGATTGCCTGGCTGACAGCAGGACACCTGCATCATCACCTCGGTATTGTCGAGCAGCGTTGTGGGGTCACGGTGGCCCGGACTGCCGCGCAGGCGATGATTGACCAACAGGCGATGGAATCCTGAGGGATCTGTCGCCGTCGCGAAATGAATCACAAAGCACACGTGTGGTGCTACCAAGTCTCGAACAGAATAGAAGATTCCGTGTTTGAAGAAAAACTCGAGCCGCTGCTTGGATCTTCAGCTGATCCAGTTGCCGCTGGATGGCAATTGCGACAGTTGGCTGAATCGGTTGAGGGTCAAGGTGCGCTTCTGATCGAGGAGCTTGCTGGCCAATCGGATTTTGTTTCCGCATCGGATCCGGCCATTCTTGGCGGTATTCTCCGCGTGGTACACACGGTTGTTCTGCAGGCTGGTCCCAAAGTGGTTTCCAAGGTAGATCCTGATCATCTGCAAAAAATCATGGAAGTGCTGCCATCCAAAACGACTAATCGTTTCTTATTGCTTCAGCTATTGGCAATGAATCGCAGCGAAGAAGCTTTAGGGAAATTGGTTTTCCTGTTGGAGGAGATGCCACCCAAGCAGTGGATGGAAGCGGCGCAGGTATTGAGCCCGCTGATGCAGCACTCAGACTGGTCAATTGATGTCGTGTATCCAGCATTGCTGGATTCATTGCAGCATGCTGCTTTGGCATCACCGGTGCTGGATCTTGCAAATTATCTATTTCGAGAAGGACGTGTTGAGGTTCACCCTGCCAGTGATCGTTTGCCGATGTTGAATCATTTGCTGGGCGAAGTCAGTGGACGGTTAAGTTTGTTCGAAGAAAACCCACGTGCGTTCGGTGACGACGTGGAAACAGTTCAGGCAACGTTAGGTGAAGCTGTCGCCTTGGCCGTGTCGCTTTGTGATACGGTGGGTTTGATTGGCGATGAGACATCGATTGGGAAATTGAATCAGACCATTGATTTGCGACATCGCAGGGTGCAATGTGAAGCAGCAGGCGCGCTTGCCAAGCTGGGAGATGATGAGGGAAGGAAGCGACTGCTGGCATTGACCGAGGAGCCCGCGGCCCGATTGCGGGCGATTCACTACGCAGATGAAATTGGCATCGGAGATCAGGTCAAGGAAGATGATCGTGGTGAGAAAGCAACTGCTGAGGCAGAGATGGCATTATGGCTGACTCAGCCACAGCAGATGGGGGTCCCGCCCACTTCTGTGGAAGTCATCGACCAGCGGCGACTGCTATGGCCGAGCTACAACGATCCAGTTGATGTTTACCTCGTGCGGTTTGAGTACAGCATGGGTGAGCGAACCTACAGCAATGTTGGGATGACAGGTCCAGTCTGTTTTGCCATGTCGACCGATGTCGCCAATCTTCCTGTTGATGATATCTATGCAATTTACGCAGGCTGGCATGCTGAGCATGATGAGATCTTTACGATCGCTGCGGACCAATTCAATGATGCCCAGCAACGTGCGATGGAGACATTTTCCAAGCATTTGGAACATCTCGGTTACCGTTCCATGAAGCCCCTCATGCTGGGGATTTTTCTGGATGAGCAGGCTGGGCTCTTCACCGCTGTGCGGGAAACCACGGAATGTGTTGTGATCACCGATAATCTGGAAACGATTGATCGGCCTATTTCTGGACGTTTGCGGCCACTTTCCGCCGACGATTTGTTTAACTTGTATAAGGGCAGAAAAATGTTGCGAACCTTCAATTCGCAATCCTGACATCCCCCAAAAGGGAGGGCTTCGATGGCATTTCAAATTGGACGCGTTGCCGACTGTGAGGGTCGAATTCAGCGTGATTTTACGGAGTTCGCGAGACTTTGGTCCAAGGTCCGCGAGGATTGGTTGGATGATCGTTGCCGCAAGTTCGAGCAGGAACATCTTTCTTCCTTGGGACCCAGTTTGAGTCGATTCACGGGAACACTTCACGAATTCTGTGATTCGGTCAGGAAGGCAGATATTGAGTTGAAAGACGATCATGTAGCGTCGGACGGGTTAGACTAGAGAGGACGCTTCTCTCCTCTCTCCCCCTATCGCGATCATGAAAGACAATTCTGTCAGTCCGACTGGGCTTCTTGCAACGTATCGCCAACACCAACTCTTGGATGGTTTATCAAAGCGATTTCACAGTTGCTCGGCTATGCAAACCGATCTCCAAAATCTTCATCTGCAGCAGGAGGCAGAAGAGGAACAAGGTTATGCCGTCAGCCACGCTGCAACCATGGAACAATGTCGGGCCAAGCGTCGCGAAATGCTGTCCATGTGGGACGAAGCAGATGAGACATTGGCTCGTACTTATGAAGAGACGGCCATTCGAAATCGGATTGACCTCAGTCGACTTGCACAATTGTTCAAGCAAAAGGCAGGCGATGAACAACTGGCGATTGAACGAAAAGTGCAGTCACGATGCCAGGCGGTCCGGGAACAATATGAGAACCGGAAAAATCAGCCTGGCCAGCAACAGCGTAAGGAAGTCAAGCAGATTGATGAGGCGCTGTTGCCGCTTGCGCAGCAAATTGAAGAAGTGAATTACCTCACCATTCGTCGGCTCGACATGCTCCCTGAGATCGAGCTTGATGAGGAGCAGTTGAAGAACCTGAGTGAGGATAAGCCTGAGACGATCAAAGCTACTGTGGAATCGCTTAGTCGGTTGACGAAAAAGTGTGAGAAGTTGGCGATCGAACTACAGACGGGTGCCGCATCTAAAATTGTGGACTCCTTCTATTTGCCTGCTGGTGTCGCCGTGTTCCTCGTGGTTTGGGCGCTCGGTGCTCTGCTATTGGTATCCGATACGGCAGAGAAATGGCTTTGGGCTGCAGGCGGACTCCTTCCTGCTTTTTTACTTGGGTTTGGCACGTATCTCGTGTTGCTGTGGCCACTCAAACGCATGACCCGCCGTGTTTATCCAAGAGTTGTCATGCTCGGGCGTTTGGCAGACGAATTCGCAACGCATGCGAGAGGTCTTTCGAAGAAAATTGCAGAAACCGCTTCCGCTGAACTGGTGGAGCGAAAAGACGCGCATCTCGCTGCTGCTGAACGCTGGAAAGGGGAGCAGATGGCTGAGATGCAGCAACGACTTGCAGCGGAACAAGAAAAGCAGCGAGTGATGTTGTCGGAGTCGTTGAAACGAGTTGATGTTGAGTACGAAGAAAATGCAACTCGCGTTGGGAATGAGATGCATGGAAAAGCTGATGTTGTTGCCCATGCCATTTCCCAACAATTGATGGAAGCCGATCAGGAAATTCAGGAACGCCGTGATGAACAGTCGGCCAAGCGTAAGGAAGAGCTAGACCATCTTATTCATCGGTTGAACGAGGGTGTGAACCGTGGACTGCAAAGAATCAAGTCAGCTGATGATCAGGTTGGAGATAGATTCCCCGTGTGGAATGCATTGGTGGATGTGTCGGGAACTCAAAATGAGGGAATTGATTATTTGCCGCTGGGCTGTTTGAAGGTTGAAGACAGTTTGCGTCGGATTTTGGAAACACCGGAAAAACTGAATACCGAAAATGTTGAGATTAATGGATCAGATGGTGATCTTGCAGCTGAGGAACCTTCCAGGTTGCTGGATGAAATTGAGGTCCCGCCAACCCTGCCCGTTGTGTTGCATCGTCGACTTCATAGCGGTCTCATCATTGAGTGCTCAGAAGCACACATGGACAAGGCCATCGACTTGGCACATCAAGTACTGTGGCGACTGTTAACCGCTGCTCCTGCAGGCCGTGCGAAATTGACCATGATTGATCCCATGGGTAGAGGACAGCACTTCACAGGTTTCATGGCTCTGGCTGACCATGATCCTGCATTAGTTGGACATCGGGTCTGGACGACAGATGCAAAGATTGAAAGCCGTCTGGGTGAGCTGGCGGATCATGTTGAAGATGTTCTGCAATCCAGTTTGCGTGACCGTTTTGAAAGAATCGAAGATTACAACCGAGTCGCCGGTTCCATGGCTGAACCCTACAGGGCGGTTGCTGCAGTTGGTTTCCCTGAATCACTCTCGCGGGAAAGCTATCGACATTTGTTAGCTCTCCTGGAAAGTGGCTTGCGATGTGGCGTGTTCACAATCCTGATCTGCGATCGCCAAAAGCCTTGGCCACCGGAAACTCCATTACCCGACACTGATAAGATTCTGTCGTTGATCATCGACGACGAGGGTGAGTGGCACTTGAAGTCCGAGGGTATGGAGGATCTGCCCTTTGAACCGATTGCTGCACCTTCGTCGCAGACGCGTGATAAGTTGGTAGCTCAGGTGGGAAAAGCTGCCGTTGCAGCAGCCAATGTCGAAATACCGCTGGCACATGTGCTTTCTGGTTGTGAGCCTGCGGTTGGCTTGACTGGAACAGGCATCGAAATACCGGTAGGCAGTCAGGGTGCAAATCGTTCTCTGTGCATTGATCTTGGAACAGGTGTTCAACAGCATGTCCTGATTGCTGGTAAGACTGGATCTGGAAAAAGCACATTGCTGCATTCGATTATCATGTCGGGTGCTTACCGCTACCGGCCCGACCAGTTGCATTTCTACCTTCTGGATTTCAAAAAAGGTGTTGAATTCAAACCTTATGCTGAACATCGATTGCCGCACGCCCGGGTGGTAGGAATCGAAAGTGAACGCGAGTTCGGCCGCAGTGTTCTGCAGCGTCTTGATGAGGAGTTGCAGCAGCGAGGTGAAAAGTTCAGAGCTGCTGGAGTGCAGGATCTTGCCGAATACTTGACGGCGACCGGAGAGGTGATGCCGCGGATCATGTTGGTGGTCGATGAGTTCCAAGAGCTGTTTGTCCGTGACGACCGTCTTGCGGGTGATTGTACGATGTTGCTGGATCGGCTTGTCAGGCAAGGGAGGTCTTTCGGCATGCATGTCGTGCTCAGCAGTCAATCACTCGCAGGTGCCTATTCCCTTCCAAGGGCAACATTGGGTCAGATGGCGGTTCGGATCGCGATGCAGTGCAGCGAGTCGGATGCTGCAATGATTCTTGCTGATGACAATACTGCAGCCCGCTTGATTAGCCGCCCCGGTGAGGCCATTTACAATGATGCGGGTGGGCTTGTCGAGGGAAACCAACCGTTCCAAGTAGCGTGGCTATCGTCGGCGGAACATCGCGACATGCTCACGTCAGTTGCTGATCGCGACGAAGCGTATCACAATGATTTGATGCCAATGGTCGTGTTCGAAGGAAACCGGCCATGCCGTTGGTCGACAGCGATGGCAGAATCTGTACTCAATACCGAAGGTAAGAATGTCCTGTGCGGTTTGCTGGGTGAATCCGTTGAGATTGGACCTCCGCAACGGATTAAGTTGGAGCGTGACCCCGGTCGCAATGTGTTGATCATTGCTGGAACTGATTCACGCAATGCACTGCTGGCCTCAAGCCTTTCCGGGTTGGCAAAGTCAGACTCTCGCCTTGAAGTGGTCTATTTTGATGGGGCACGCGCAGGTGATGTGGAGTCCGGTGCAGCCTGGATTGAGAACGCTGGCATCTGCATCAAGAGCGTTAAAACACGGGATGCTGATGGTGAAATGAGCCGTCTCAATCAGCTGATTCAGGAACGCGGTGCAGAGGCAGATGATTCTCCGCCCATTGTGGTGGTCATCGACCCATTGGAGAGGTTTCGAGATTTGCGACAGGATGACTCGTTCAACTTTTCACTTGATTCGGCGTCAGGCGGGGTTTCTGGTGGTGCTGCTTTGCAAGCAGTCCTACGAGATGGGCCAGCCGCAAACGTTTTTGTTGTGCTGATTGCAGGCTCGGCTGAGACTGTCTCGCGTTGGTTACCTCGCGCCTCCCAGCATGATCTTGAAATTCGCATCCTTGGGCAGATGAACCAGTCAGATTCTGCCCTGCTGATTGACTCTCCCGTCGCAGCAGAGTTGTCAGCAGCCACAATGCTTGTTTATGACGACGCGGTAGGTAGCATTACCAAGTTCAGGCAGTGTGATTTGCCCGATGCAGATCAGGTTAGAAACTGGTTTGCAAACGAATGACCGATGCAGGACTACCAGCCTAGCGTTCCAGGGCCACCCTTAAATGGGCCCACGATGTCTTCAGTGATCCAACCACCGTAGAAGTCTCCCTCCTGCGGCTTTACCTTTTCACCGTCAACATAACAGCATTCAGTTTTATGGGGATAGAAAGCCAAGTGGTCTTTGATGGCTTCAAACCGCTGCGTTGGTCGTGAATAGCACCAGGCTAGGTCGGCGATCTCAACGCCGCTTGAGAAATAGGCGAAGTACGAGGCGTAACCCTTCCATTCGCAAAAAGAACCTCCGTGCGTCTTCTTCAGTCGGTCCATCGCAATGTCCTTTACCGGCAGATAATAAACAGGCGGATGGCTTGTTTCTAAAACTCTGTACGAGTTCCTTGTGTCCGCCAAAGTTTGGCCGGCGATGATGATCTGGATGTGCCGGGGACAGGCTTCGAGGGCTGGCGGTCGAGGGTAATCCCATACGGATTCTCGATCGGGACCGGGATCGATACGCTGCGTCATTTCACTGGTGATTCGATCAGGGGAGAGATTTGGCGAGCCGCAGGCCGGTAAATTGCCACCGCGCGTCAGCCGGGAAAAAGTTTCGGTAGCTTGTCCGTAGATGTCTTCGGGGCGTCGCGCAGGACCCACCACGGAGCACGTATTGGTTGCACATGAATTTGCCGTTGTACTCGCCGAGCGCACCGTCTGCCGGTTGGTATCCGGGATAGGCCGAATACGAGCTTGAGGTCCATTGCCAACAGTCTCCAAAGAGTCCGTGGAATTGACCATTCTTGAGGCCATGAAACGGATGGACTGCCTGATTTAAATCGTAATGGTCCTCGGCAAAACATCCTTCGACGGCGTGCTCACTGGCAGTTGCTTCCCACTCAGTCTCCGTCGGCAGCCTCGCGTTGGCCCAGCGGGCATATGCATCTGCCTCGAAGTAGCTGATGTGTGTCACCGGGGCAGACAAGTCGAGTGGCTGCAAACCGCCCAGCGTAAACTCGCAGGGCTTTTCATCATGATAGATCCAATACAGTGGAGCATTCCATTGCTGGTGATTGATGTGGTTCCAACCCATGGAAAGCCACAGTTCAGGTCGCTGATAGCCACGATCGCGTACGAACTCGAGAAAATCACCGTTGGTGACAAGCTGATTACAAATCGCATACGGCTCGAGAAACACTCGGTGCCGTGGTGATTCGTTGTCGAAGGAAAAATCGTCGCCCGCATGCCCTATGTGATGGATCCCTCCTTCGAAATTTACCCACCGTTTTGTTTTCAGGTCCCTATTGGTACCAATCTCGAATGGTGACAGAGCTGGATAGAGCGGGTTTTGAGCGAACAGATGTTTGATATCAGTTTGCATCAACTCCTGATGTTGTTGCTCATGGTTCAAGCCCAATTCCAAGATGTTCAGCACCCGATCGTTGCCTGGTTTTACACGTCCCAGCGTCTCGAACATCAGGTCATCAATACTATTTCGGTATCGGATGATCTCTTCCACAGTTGGGCGCGTTAGCAGCCCGCGTTTATCGCGAGGGTACTGTTCGCCTACTGAGTTGTAGTAGGAATTGAAGAGATATTCAAACGAGTCATTGAACCGCTGATAATCCTGAGTATGGACGAGGATAAACGTCTCATAAAACCAAGTGGTGTGAGCGAGATGCCATCGCATGGGACTCGCATCCGGCATGGATTGAGCAACGTAATCCTCAGTGCAAAGTGTTTCACACAGTCGCTCTGAAAATGCCCGAACGGTGCGATAACGGTTCAGTAACTGGTCTCTTCTGTATTCCAGCTGGGTCTCGCTATCTAAGTCAGCGGTTGAAGTGCTCACGATTGAACCTCAACCCCTTTCCAAAAAGCGATGTAGTCCCGAATGTTGCCAACAGCATCTTTGGGAGCGGGGTAATACCACGCCGCATTCGCATTGGCATTATCTTCCACAACAATGTCGTAGTAACTCGCCGTACCTTTCCATCCACAAACTGTGTGGTGATCGCTTTTGCGGAAGTACTGGGGGTTGATTGAAGTTGGAGGAAAATAGTGGTTTCCTTCAATGACCTCTGTAGCATCACTTTCCGCAATGACTACTCCGTTCCAAAGAGCTTTGGGCATACTGTACAAACAACTTTCGATTAGTGGCAGGAAGCTTTCAACTTGGGTCTGCGTATTTAACCTTCGAGGTACATCACGGCAAAGTATCTCTTGGGGTCGTGCCAGACGGCCCGGCAAGACCACCCGGCTTCATCAGCCATGGTTGTGAATCCTTCGACGGTGTATTTGTGTGAGTACTCGGTCAGGATCTCATCACCTTCGTTCATATGAAAAAATTGTTCATCGATTCGGATGGATTGATTTTGGCGGCTTCGCAACCGCATCTCAATCCGTCCGATTTCTTCATTGAAGATCGCTTTGTGATCAAAATTTGCAACGTCAACTTGAGCATCCAATTCTCGATTGATTCGTGAGAGCAGATTGAGATTGAATTGTGCAGTGACCCCCTCACGATCGTTGTAAGCTGCTTCGAGAATGTGTTTTTCTTTGTGCAGGTCGAATCCAATCAATAAACTCCCTCGCTCTCCGGCAGTGGTTTTCATCGAGTGAAGTAGCTTACTCGCTTCCTCGTGCGTGAAATTACCGATGGTAGAACCTGGGAAGTAGATGCAGGTCTTGGTTTGCGGGGAAGATGCTTTTGGCAGGTTGATCGGTTTTGTGAAATCAGCAACGATGGGTTGGATGGCGTGATGAGGGTACTCGGCTGCTAGGTTATTTGCCGTCGCGTGGAGATGCTCTCGTGAGATGTCGATTGGCAGATAGGCCTCGAGCTCAGTGAGTTGGTCAAGCAGGATCCGTGTTTTGACGCTGCTTCCACTGCCATACTCGACCAATCGCGAATTGGTTCCTATGCAGGCAGCCATCATCTTTGCCGAACGGTGCATGATACCGGTCTCGGTCCGAGTTGGGTAATACTCCTGCAACTCGCAAATCTGATCGAACAGAAGCGAACCCCGCTGGTCATAAAAATACTTTGAGGGAATTGCTCTTGTCGGGGAATTTAAACCCCTGAGTACATCGTCTCGGAATTGCTTGGCGGCTTCGGAGAGAGGTTTTTGCCCCAGCGGGGACAGCAATGTCGATGGCATGATTGGGTATCCCGGTGATCAGTTCAGCTTTCCTTAACTTCGGAAGTCTAGGAAACTGTCCAGTGGGATCCGCTTTTTTTGTTAGTTAGACTGGGGTCCAAGACGATTTTGGACAGCCGCTGCCGACTTTGCGGTGGAATTATCAAAATGTCTGTGGCAGGGAGATTTAGGACTCTTTTTCCGCATTCGGCTTGGATTTGAGCTTCCGATACAGAGTCTTGCGGTCAAGTCCCAAGATGCGTGCCGCTTGCGTTCGGTTCTGATCGACTGCCTGTAGCACGTGTTCGATGTAGCGCTTTTCAATTTCTTCTAACGGCACCAATTCTGTAGGATCATCACCACCGATGAAAACGGTGCCTCCACGATGATCACGGATTTTGTCCGGAAGGTCCTCGATCGTTACTGAATCGTAGCGAGTGAGTGCCAGTGCCCTCTCCATGACATTCCTCAATTCGCGGACATTCCCCGGCCACGAGTACGCCAACAATTTCTCCGCGGCGGTTTCGGTGATGCCGGTCACCTCCTTACCGGAACTCAGTGCGAACTGCTCGATGTAGTGGGATGCGATCATGAGGATATCAACCCCGCGCGACCGAAGTGGTGGAAGATGCAGTTGGATCACGTTGATACGGTAGTACAGATCTTGTCGGAATCGCCCTTCCTCCACAGCTGTTTCAAGATCTCGGTGGGTGGCTGTCAGGACCCGCACATCAAATTGAGTTTCCTCGTCACTTCCCACAGCTCGGACGCGACCTTCTTCCAGTGCCCGCAGCAATTTCACTTGCATGGACATCGGCATATCGCCCATCTCATCCAACAGTAAAGTGCCACCCTCTGCCTCCATGAACAAACCCTTTCGCTCACTGCGGGCATCCGTGAACGCACCACGCACATGACCGAATAGTTCACTCTCCAAAAGTGTTTCTGAGAGTGCTGCGCAGTTCACTGCGACGAACGGGTGTGCCGCACGATTACTGAGTTTATGGATAGATCTTGCAACCAATTCTTTTCCCGTGCCACTCTCTCCTGTGATTAGTACAGAGGCATCCGAGCTGCTGACTCGTTTCATTTGGTCGTACAAATGTTGCATGGGCACGCTCTCGCCCAGCATTTCCCCAAAATGATTTTCCGTTTTCGCTTGTTGCTCAAGCAGGTGGATCTGCCGTTTTAATTGTCGGTGTTCAACAGCACGAGCAATGGTGAGCGTCAGTAGTTCCAGTTCGACTGGCTTGGTCAGGAAGTCATAGGCCCCACTGCGAATTGTGGCCACTGCCGTATCAAGAGTTCCGAAAGCTGTCATGACAATGACTGGGATATCGGGACGGGTTGAACTGATTTGTTGGCAGAGTTGCAACCCTGTTGTTCCTGGCATTCTGACATCAGTTAGCACAACATCAAATTCATTGTCGTGGAGCAGTTCATTTGCTTCGTTAGCGCTCTGACACCACGTGGTGGAATACCCCTTCAAAGTGAGCGTTGTATCGATCAGCTCGCACATTGCTTTGTCGTCGTCAACGACCAGTACCTTACCTTTCATCAGGCTGTCTCCGCGGAATCATTGCTGTCTGCTTGGCTGGTGTTGGGTGTGGCGGGCAAGTAGATCGTGAATTCACTGCCCTGCCCCTCTGAACTCTTAACTTCAATCCAACCACCATGTTCTTGAATGATGCCATGCGAAATCGATAATCCCAGGCCTGTTCCTTCCCCTACGTCTTTGGTCGTGAAAAAAGGCTCAAAAATGTGCTCTCGATCTTCCGCTGATATCCCCTCGCCATCATCGGCAATGATGACCGTGCGGTAGATGTTGTTTGTGTCGCCGTCGTTCCCGGAGTGTTTTCGCTCAGTGTTAGTCAGGGTAATCGTCACATTCCCGTCATTTCCAGCTGATTGGATGGCATTGATGATCAAGTTTGTTAGCACTTGTTGGATTTGACCTGCATCGATGTTGGCGTTTAACTGCGCCTCTGGCAATGATAAGTGCAGATTTGTGTGGTGTTCTGTTGCGACAGTTTCCATCAGTTCGCGGGTAGTCGTGATCAGTTCGTTGAGATTTTGGCACGATCTCTGGGGCGTGTTTTGTCGAGCAAAGTCGAGGAGCTCGCGGACAATTCTGGTGATTCTTTGAGCCTCCGACTGAATCGCCTGCGCGCTTACACGCGTGGCTTTCGAATCCAATTTGCCACTTGCCAGTAATTCAGCCCTGCCGGTGACCACATTCAGTGGAGTGCCGATCTCGTGTGCAAGACCGGCAGCCATTCTGCCAACCGTTGTTAATCGTTCTGCATGGCGTAGTTGCTCAACAGTTTTGATTTTTTCATGGGTGGCCATTTCAAGTTCATGGTGTTGTTTCGTGAGTTGCCCACACATTTCATTCAGTGCGTTGCCCAGACGTCCAAGTTCATCAGCTGAATCGATTTGGACGGGTCCAGTAAAATCACCCTCGCCAACTCGTCGAACCTTGTCAATGAGTTGGTTGAGAGGTTTGCCAACCATGCGGATCCCACCTACCAGAATCACAAAGCCGGACAGCGAAGTAACTCCGGTGAGTGCAATTAATGAAGTCAGTAGTGAGTGTTGGAATTTGGGGTTCATACCGTCATCAGGAACCGCAACTTCAATCTTGCCTGCTTTGATTCCATCTGGTCCCCTGCTGGTGAAGGGGACATAGGTGTAAACAATTTCGTTTCCAGATTGGTCTGACACGCTGAGAACAGTGGTCTTCTGTTCTGCAATGATCAGGTTCAGGGGAGATGGTTGTTGGGCATTGTCATTGATAGCGGCCACTTCAACCCATCGCATGGTCACTTGCTGCAAACGGGACGAGCGTTGCATTCGGGAGGGGACTTCAGGAACACGATTTTCTTGGATTGCTTGGTCAATGATTGGCTGTAGTGATTGCACCAGTTCCGATGCAAATTGCTGATGTTCGGCTTGAGCTCGCTGTTCCTGTCGAACAGTGAGGTAAGCGAATAGTCCAACGACGAGAAGCAGGCCTGTTAGAAAAAGCAAAACAAGTTTGGCAGCAAGTCGCATCGACAGGTGTTCCAGGATTCGCGTTGGCAAGGCAGGCTTTTGTGAATTCAGACTGCCGAACAGTGGCATGAAGCCGTTGTATTGTAGCCGCCCTCTATAAAGAGCGGTCAGCGTCGGTAGTAAATACCGGCGCTGACCGCATTGTGGGTCCGTCGCCTCCTTGCGGCAGAGGCGGGAGCGTTATCACGAATTCACAACAATGAATCGTGATCCCTTCTCGCTACGGACCAACAGGAGGATGCCTTCTGCGGATGCATCTTTGCGATGCTCAGCCATCAGTCGCTCAAAGTCAGCGACTGACGTTACTTTTTGTCGATTGACTTCCCGGATTACGACGCCGGGCGCCAAGCCTACCTCTGCAGCAGGACTTTTTTCCCGCACAGAAGTGATGACAACACCTTCGGTACCTTCCATCCCCAACTGCTTGGCAACGGCGGCGTCCAGAGGAGCGATTTCCAGCCCAAGACCTTCCATACGCTTTCCTGGTTGCTCTTGCTCTGTCGGTGTGCTGGCACCGAAAGCGGTTGGCTGCATGGCAGCTTCGTAACCAAGCTTCATGGTCTTGCCACTACGGACAATCTCAATCATCAATTCTTCACCGAAGGTTGACCGCTCAACAGCGAGTTGCAACGCCTGAGGAGTGGAAACTAATTTCTTGCCGAAACGAACAATGACGTCGCCAGATTGGAGCCCTGCCTTGGCAGCAGGTGTGTCTGGGTAAACATCCGTCACGATCACGCCACCTCGCGGCTTGACTTTCAGTTCTTTCGCCAACTCTGGGGTGACAGGCTGAATGCCCACGCCCAGATAAGCACGCTTCACCGTGCCACTGTCGACCAACTGATCACCAACCCAGCGGGCAAGGTTTGAAGGCACAGCAAAACCTATTCCTTCATTGCCGCCGCTTCGTGAATGGATCGCGGTGTTGATGCCAACGACTTCGCCACGAAGGTTCACCAAGGGACCGCCACTGTTACCAGGATTGATCGCTGCATCCGTTTGCAGAAAGTTCTCGCGTGCAGTGATACCAATGCCTCGGTGTTTGGCACTGATGATGCCAGCGGTCACTGTGCTTTCCAGCCCGAACGGCTGACCCAGTGCCATTACCCAGTCTCCAATGGAGACGCGGTCACTGTCACCCAGAGTGGCAGCGGACAGGTCGGTAGCATCGACCTTGACGACAGCAAGGTCGGTCTTAGGGTCAGTCCACACGTTGGTCGCTACGAATTCGCGACCATCATGAGTTCGTACTGTGACTTCGCCACCACCAGCAACAACATGGTTGTTCGTGAGAATCACGCCCGATGCGTCGATGATGACACCTGATCCAATCCCGCCTTGTGGAGCAGGAGCCGAACGTCCCGGATTCATGTTAGGGCCTCCCCGCTCCATTCCCCGCTCCATTCCGCGGAACATGTCCTCGAATGGTGTACCACGAAATGGATTCTCGCCCCTCATGCCACCTTGAGACGGCTGCGGCTTGGCTTGAGAATTCCACTTTGACGCCACCGCAGGTCGATTCTCAATCGAGACAACCGAAGGTAGTAACTCCTCTGCAACTGTGCGAAACGCACTCGATAGATGATGGGCCGAGTCGATGGCCTCTTGCTGCTGGGGAGTTAAACTCGCCAAAGGAGTTTTTTGAGATTGATCAGCATTGACCCACGCTGCTCCGGAAAGCAGACCAGCGGCAGCCAATGCCGCTAAGCCCGTGGAAGCCCATGCTTCTGGTTTTCTGAATTTCATGATGGTTATCCTCCAAGTTCACTTCTTGTCTTCGGGGAGATTGCGATTGTTGGACGCTTGCTCTACAGAACTTTCACGAGTGTGCCGGCACTCAGTCCTGTCGAGCGTTCATCTCGCGTATCAATTCAACAGTCATCACTAATGGTGGAGACCATGTTGGCTCCGCCCAAGCTTGCCGTCTCGCTGCGACGCGTTTGCTCCAACCTCTGCGAACCTCAGCGGATCGCTCGCGAATCTCGTCCGGTGTCGGATCTGATGACTCACGTTCAAAAGATTTAGATTTTCTGGACACGAGCCTCTCCCGACTGAAGACATTGAAAAGAGAGTGACGCACGTTGCGTTACTCACGTGCTCGGTGGGTAATGCACAACGCGTGCCAATCGTAGAAAAGTGCCGAAATACGCGTGTTTTCGGCTGTTAATGATGTGCACTGCGTCGCGGTTTGCCCCGGCGGGGCAAAATGCCCCCCCTGATAACCGAGGTTAGAGGGCCATCCAAACAGCATTGCCGCAAAGGAGCAGCGAGAATCATCTAGCAAAACGCTGGAGAAGGTTCCTGTGGAGCGTACTGCATGCCGTGCATTCACCGCCGGGTAACACACAAGTCCGTACTTGGTGTCGACGGTACGCAGCATGCTGGAAAGCTATCAAAGAAGCTGCGGTGAAAGCGAGGTCCAGAGCCGAGTTGCGATAAAACTCACTGCGGAATGAAAACGTGGTCTTCGTTATTCCCGCGAGCTAATGGAAACATACCGGTATGCGACAGCTAGGTGGTACCGAGATGAAGTTGCATGGTGCTCGTTTCGTGCTAATGAATCGAGTCAAAGATGCTCAGCGTTCAAAGGTGCTCAGCATGAGCAACGCACACTCTTGTCGGTGCTGAGTTTTGGGGTAATTCATAAACCTCAGCTCCGCCACCAATTGATGGCAGGAACCCGAGTATTGAATATCGTTAACTTATTGTCCGAAAGTACTTCGATCTGTTCGTAACCCGATTCAAGTAAACCGCTTTTCCTTGGATACAAAATTTCGCATGCCTTAGACCGAGATTGGTATCTAACGAGTGAGATGTCTGTTGCACCGAACATTGTCTGGCCCATTGCTTTGAAGACCATTCCCTGTCATTCAAATTCAAAGCTATCTCTGCAGCCGGAACACTAGCCGTGTCGTGGTCGGAACTTGTCAACGCATTCCATCGTGTTACTCGGTGGTGCAGCATCCGCAAAGACAGGAAAAACGTCGGTTAGTCAGGTGGGCTGTTACGAGCAGCAGGCCGCCCAAGGGCGTAATCCATGGAAACAATGAACTTGTGAAAGAAGCATTGGAAATTTTGGGTTGAGCATTTGCAACAATCGGCTTTCCGGGTTCTGCGGTACAGTGTTCGCAACAAGGTTCTGCCCCAAGCTGAACGTCGGTCGAAGCTGTTGATGCGGAAACAGTTGATGCGGAAACAGTTGAAGTTGGCAAATCGCAACTCGAGCAGCATTCTCCTTCCAGCGCGAACGCTGCGATTGAAATCATCGTCAAGCCAACGATTGCAACAATCAAAGGGAGTAGTCGGCCATGGCGTCGAAGGCCAGGAATGAATGCGCTAGCGGCCAGTAACGAGCAGACGCCAACCATGACTTTGTGAAACGAATCGTCGGCCAAAAAGCTTAAACCCATCGCTGGCAGGAACCCCACGATGAAAGGCATTGCCGCGCAGTGAATCGCGCAGGCAATCGATGCAACAACGCCTATTAAGTCTGTCCAGATGTTGGATTTATTCATTGCTGCCCCTCGTAGAAACGGTTGCCACTACCTGTGGTTGGGATTCCGTTGCAGTTCCGCGAGGTGGACAACCACCGCTTGGCAAGTCGACATTTTTGAAAGATGGGAATCCGTTTTGAAGTGCGGAAGCTGTTTCGGTAGTAGGTGCGTCGGTGGCTTGACGGGACATCGCAGGTAGATGAGTCGCGATTAATCGTTCAGTATTCGACCGCAAAAAATTCTGACCCTCAGCGTCAAGCCGAAGCTGGAGAGCACGATTGATCGAAATATGTGCCTTCAGGTCAACGGCCCGAATACCTTGTGTCATAAGTCGCTCTCGGAATAGTTGCGACCTAATTGAGATTTGATCGGATCGGAACACCAAAACATCAGCATCTCGGGTCAACCAGGCACGTTTATTGATGTCTGCATTCGATTCATTTTCAAATTGGACAAGAACCTCGAATTCAATGGCCGGAAAGCAGGCTCGCAACAAGCCAGCTGTGGAATGATCGAGTGCAACCACCTTGGGTGGACTCGGTTCCTCAGCAAGTGCAACTGTTGATGCTAGAAAGGCAAGCCACGCAAAAAGCAATCGGTAGCTTGTCAGATTGTGACGAACTGAAAAAAAGTGAGGTGATTGCAAAATTGATCTCCGTTGTATTCCGTGCGTAGGTGCAACGCTTGTGCATTTAAACGTGGTGGCGTTGGGTCGTCAAGGATTAATGCAATGCTTTTGCATGTAGAATCCGCAATTAGTTCACCGGGAGACACGCGGTAGAAACACGATTGGGACTGGCAGTACGCAGAATCTGGGTTCAAAACGTGTCCCTGACAAAGTTTTTCGAGAGGAAAAACGTGACATTTCGTCCCTGAAAATCCACGTTTCGGGGCATCCCACGGAAATACTGATGAATGAGCGGCACATGCATCAATGATGCTCGTTTTGCGGCAGGATGGCCGAGGCTAATGCAGCGGCTGATCGGCAGATGGCAAATCATTGAATCGATCGGGGGTCGGTAATGCGATGCCATGCACTTGCCTCGTCAGCAGCAGAGAACGACTTCAGCAGCATGCTGCAATCAGGCAAATAGCTGAAATTACGATGTGTTTGGCAGAGGGCTAGTGTAAGCAGTCGCCCAAAGACAAGACTTTTTCGCCGCGGTCGGCGAAACTAGCCCGTTTCTTAATGCGGTAAAAACCAAATTGTTCGCCGTGAAAACTTTTTGTCTTTGCGATGTGGCCACATTCGCCTGTCACTGCGAGATTTGGCCGGGTCACGGAGATAGCTGGAGTTATCGGCACACGTCGCAGATCACTTCGGCTACTGGAAATCCAGGTGAGGTGGCATCGGAAACAGAGTTTCGTTGGCTGGGACGGGTTTCTGAGCTCTTTGGGAGACGGGGCCGCGACCCGACTCCATGGGGTTACACGGCCATGGGTTACACGGGGGGAGGTGCTTGTTCCCGCGCAATTGAGCTAGTTCGTTCGGCAGTTCTAGTCAACGAAGATAGAGTTACAGCAAACTAGCGGCCTCAACTTTCCAGTAACTCACGTGATTTTATGACAGGTTGTTGTGTTTTGACGGCTTTTTGCGTCGAAGCAGAAGGCGTTTAATTCGAGCAACCCATCTCGGAGTTCCTTCTGTTGCGGCCACGATGCATCTGTCTGTTCGCGGGTTGACTACACTCTTCCTTCGTCAGTCACGAGACCCCTGGCAGCCCCAACTTTGTCAGGAAATCGTAATTGCAACTCATTTGCAATTGAGGTATCGTCGTATGCGATGCACCTGTTTTTTCTTTTTCTCTCCCACACGCGATGGTTCGGTATGCGTCATTTCATTGAGTTCCCACTGTGCGTTTTGCTTCTTTCGCTTCTGATTGCCACCTTAGGCTGCCAAGACTCGGGTAGCGTGACCGTCGGCGAAGCTGACGCATCACAACAAGCCGACAGCGATCATGATCACGGCGATCACGATCACGATCACGGCGATCACGATCACGGCGATCACGATCACAGCGATGGTTCAGATCCCTCGCTGCCCCCAACCGACGGTGATCACGAAGCTCATCAGGATCCGGAAACCTATGACGAGGCAGTAACTGAGTTGCTCGCCACGCAAAAAGCGATCGCAGAAGCCTTTGCTGCCGGTAACCAAGACGATGCTCACGGACCACTTCATAACGTCGGCCATCTCTTGGGAAATACGGAAACGTTGATTGAGAAATCCGACATGGATGACGATACCAAAAAGAAGCTGAGTGAGGCGATCGAGCAACTATTCGCATCCTATGGTGCAGTTGACGATAAAATGCACAACTCAGAGAAGGGAAAAGATTACTCCGACGTGTCCGAGCAGATCGAAAATGCGATCAGTGAACTGAAGGCACAGGTAACAATCTCGAAGGAATAGCGAGACATGTCAACGAAGAAGCTTATTTGCCTGATCGTATTCCTTGGTATCTTTGCTGTTGGCTGTGATACCAAAGAGTCGGTAACGAACTCTGGGGGGGGACCTTCCGAGCGGGAAAAGTACATTCTGACAACGGAGCCTGTGGACCCGCAGACACCAACCGAAATTAAGGAATCGGTCACTGAACCTACACTGGTTGCCATCACTGGTCGCATCGATGCAGGGGATGTTGAGCCATTCCAGGATGGGGTCGCGTCCTTCTTGATTTCCCAACTGCCCGACGGTGGCCATGCGGAGGGTGATCCTGACCATGCCGACAACTGCCCATTTTGCAAACGGAAGTTGAAAAATGCTCCCAAGGCAGTCGTACGGATTCTGGACGATTCTGGCGAAGTGATGACAGTTGATGCTCGACAACTCCTTGGTATTGCCAAGGGTGATGTTGTGGTCGTTCGGGGATCAGCCACCTATCTTGAGCCAGTCAACACGGTGCAAATTGATGCCGAGGGCATATTTGTTCGCTGAAACAGAAGTGGATAACACTCGAAAGTAACAAAAGAACCAACTCGGCATCGTAGATCTCATCCGAGACATGGCTTCCTGTAACGGGGCCATCGTCTTCTGTCACGCTGCGAGCCATAGCGAGCGGGTGACTATGCTCCTAGTCCGACCTTTGGATATCCGCATTGAGTTCGGATTTTGCTCGTCTGAGAGCTGACCCAGGTAATTCTGCTGAAGCAATTGCGGTCTGCAGTGACGACACTCTGCCCTGAGAGTGTTCCCCGCAACCGAAAAAGCAAAGATACCATCGAAATGGTAGAAGCACGCACTATCGGGGAATGACAGCCGGCAAACAAAACCGCAACACATGGCGGATTATAGAAACGACGCGGACGGGACTCGAACCCGCAACCTCCGGATCGACAGTCCGGGGCTCTAACCAATTGAGCTACCGCGCCAATGGCTGGAGGGAAAAGTATATCGACACACCCAATACTCGCAAGGCCTTTCCGGGGCCGGTTTTTCTATCCGGCTTCGCCAAAAGTTCGGGTTTGACGATTGCAACGGTGTCGCCGGCGAAAATAGCCTTAAATAACGGTTATTAAATTTACAAATTTGCTGTGAAATGTACTAGTCTTGGAACAGCGCAGCATATGTTCACCTAGTGAATGAAAGATTCGCTTCAAAACCGATCCAAAGATAGGCAGCTTGCTACTGCCAAAAGTGGGCTCACCATGTTCGAACTGATCCTAGCCAACCAATCGCTAACCTCATGGTTTCTTGAGGCATGGGCTGAATTAGTTCGGTACTTTCACAGCATGAGTGTGACCCAATGGGGGGTCGTTTCGGCCAGCGCGGTAGCTTTCGGCTTTCTTTGCCTCCGTGGAAACGGAATTCGGCATCACTGATGGCTTCTGTGCCAAGTCAGGGGAGAGCCAGTCGCGACGACTGCACCGTTGGAAGTTGAGGGGCCTGTAAAGAACTGCCCAATGCAATTTCGGGTATTGGCACCCGACAGCGCGCTTTTCCTCAGACGGTAGTCACTGGATTTACTTGGTAGTCACTGGCGGCTTACAGGAGAGTTGGCCGCTTTTGCCGATTTTGGCCGTCTATTTTGTAGCTTGCAAAATTTGATTCTCAGTCAAGTCTGCCGATAAGCTTGCTGAAATTACTTCATCGTGTTCGTAGCAACCGGGTCCATTCGCGTTTTTTGTAAACCTTTGTGGGGGCGTCGATGCGGTGTTTTCTGCGGTTGGCTGCCCACCCTAGCCGGCAGGTGCCAATTCGTTGATACGAGCCATCAGTGTGATGGCTGCATTGCGAATAGGTTTTGCATGAAGGACAGGCCTCGGTATCATGGAGGGGCGGTCATGTTTTCCGCATGTTTTCAGAGACTAAACGGGCTGCGGGAGGCGGACGATGCCATTATTCGAAATCGAGACAGATTCTCATATCATCATCACCTGGGCCGATGACGAGTCTGCTGCCCGTAGTGTCGTGGCAGATGCTTATCCAACGGATGACGTGGTTCGTTTGACAAAGCGGCCGCGAGATACATGGGTTATCAGCAAAGGTGCACTTGGATTGACCACTCCCAAGCTGGACCCGTGTGCCGTGGCTCGTGACTGTCTGAGTCGCTCCGCAGGTGACAAAGTGAACGCAATTCGTCTTTATCGCATGGAAACTGGCAGTGATTTGGAGCATGCAAGAAAAGCGATCGAGTCAAACATGGTGATGGGTTGGTAACTGGATCACAACGATATCGGCTAGACTACCAGCACCCGAATTTTGATCCTCCTTTTCAGAGTCGCATTGATTGATGCCGCGTTTTCCTATCCTCTTTGCGGTTCTCTGCTGTCCTCTGATCGTGGGGTGTGACGGCTGCCAGACAGGCTCGAAAGTGAATCCTGACGTGGATTCCCAGTTGAGCGCGGAAGATTTCGTGGCTGGGCGGCCCGTGGCTTATCCTGCTGATGAGAAAGTGACCACATCAGGAATCAAGCCAGGGCATTGGTTCACTGCTGTTCAGTCGCTGAAAAGCAATAATTCTAACTCGCGGGGTGAGTTGAATAGTCTTTCCGGGATGGTGCGGGCGCCGTCTGACCAAAATGGAGAGAAGGAAAATTGGAGTGACAGTCAGGCATTGCGTTCTGGCAGCATGATTTCCCGCCGACCCGTGGTGATGCCCAAGGGTCAGAATAAAAAAATCGATTACCGTACATACACACCTAAGCGATTTTTTGACGGAGAAGCAAAGTGTTACTTAAGTAACCGATTTGTGTCATCCGAACGTGCGGAGTCTTTTTCAGCTGGCGCTTATCCGTTTACGAGAATGGGACCTGCCGAATATTTCTTTGTGGTTCTGACTGAAAGGCCCGAGCGATTCACGCGGTTTCAGGTTTCGGATTGGACCCGGGAAATTCGTGACGAGAGTAATTTTGATTTGGGCGAGGCGGTGATCAATTACAGGGTGGTCACGCCTTCTCCCAAAGACTATTACCCTTTGCCTTTGCCGTTGGCCGAGACAATGTTGGATTGGACTACCACTGCTGTTGTGTTTTGGGACGATCTACCGCCGGAAGCTCTCACACCACAACAGCAAACAGCCTTAGCAGATTGGGTGCACTATGGCGGGCAATTGATTGTCAATGGCGCTGCAGCAGCCGACTCAATCAATAAGTCCACGATTGCCGATTTGTTGCCACTGAGGCCGACTGGAAATATCGAGTTGGACGTAAATGCAGCAGCAGAGTTGCTTACCAATTGGCAGGTTCCTGACGACTCTTCGACAGACCAACAAGTGGCTTTGTTGAAAGGTCGTGAGAGTCGAGTTGCAATTGATGGTGTTGCAAATGCAGGTTCAGAAGCAATCGATGGAAGCGGCAATTTGATTTTGTCACGCCGAGCAGGAAGTGGTCGCGTGGTTCAGTCACGTTGCGATCTCATGAGCGACTGGTTGACCTCTTGGAAGTCGTATGACAGTTTTGTGAATTCCGTGTTGTTGTTGCGACCTCCACGTCGAGTAAGTCCGGTTGCCAGCGGTGACGGTTTGACGACGACGAACTTACGGAGCTACGTGCTGCCGAATGGCGGTGACGAGGCATTTGCTGACCCGACGATGAATACGCGTTTTCGAATCGCGGCACGCGATGCCGTGTTGCCGGTAGCGACTCCGAATGTCAAACGGAAAACAAACGGATTTCTCGGCGGGCGAGACGCCTACACGAGAATTGATGCGCTCTCGGGTATTGGTGGCTGGTCGGACAGTAGCGATGTGATTCGTCTTTGTAGAGAGACATTGCGGTCCGAAGCAGGAATCGAAATTCCCGATTCTTCGCTCGTACTTCGATCTCTTGGCTACTATTTGTGTATCCTGATCCCTATCAATTACCTCATCTTCAGGATGTTAGGAAAGCTTGAATACGCATGGCTTGCGGTCCCTGTCATTGCGATCGGCGGGGCGATTTGGGTCGCTCGTGAGGCACGTTTGGATATTGGTTTTGCGCGATCACAAACCGAGTTGGGATTGTTGGAAGTGCAAGCTGGTTGTGATCGTGCCCATCTGACGCGAGTCACAGCGATCTACAACTCTTTGTCCAGCACCTACGACATTGCATTTGATACCGCTGGGGCAGCGGCTTTACCAATTCGACAGGACAACGCGGCACCTATTTCTGCCGTCTTCAAAACTGGTTACGCCGAGGGTCCCATCCTGTCTGGCATGATTGTTGGTAGTAATCAAATTCGCATGTTGCATGCTGAGCAGATGTTCGCATTAGGTGGATCGCTGTCACTGGATGCCAACGGAAACCTCATTAACGGAACAGATCGAGAGTTGTTTGATGCCGTTGTGGTTAAAAAAGACCTGCTTGGTAACCTAGAGGTCGCTAATGTTGGCCCCTGCCCTGGGCAATCCAACACCAAGCTGCGTTTTCGGCCAGCACTCGATGAAGATATTGTTGAGAGCTTGTCTGAGGAAATGAATTTACTGGAACGGGCTTTGGTGCGAGTTGATGCAATCGTTCCGGGTTCAACCAGATTAGTTGCACGGGTGGGTGATTCCCTGCCTGGAATGACAATCACGCCGTCAGCGACCCAAGTGTCATCTACAACGACAGTTCTAGCGCATTTGGAATACAGTCCATGGCCATCTCCATTGCCTGATGTGAATCTTCCGAAAGTGGAAGTAAGAGTCTTGAAGGACTCGGATCTCAAAATTCCCTGAGTTCCTTTTTTGACCAAACTGTTTTCGAGCTTACCTTCAGAAATATCAGAAACGACGCATGATCACACTCAAGGGATTTGGCAAAGATTACGGTGATTTCACCGCAGTAGATTCGATCGACTTGCATATTGCTGCTGGTGAGACCTTCGGATTCATCGGGCCCAATGGGGCAGGGAAAAGTACCACGATTCGTTTCCTTGCAACATTACTAAGGGCAAGCCGTGGTCGCGGCGAGGTGGCAGGATGCGATGTCATGGCTGATCCTGTTGGGGTGCGTCAGTCCGTCGGTTATATGCCTGACAATTTTGGTGTGTACGATGGAATGCGAGTTTGGGAGTTTCTTGACTTCTTTGCAGTCGCCTACCGCATTGGCCGTGTAGAACGAAAAAACATCATTGACAATGTGCTTGAACTACTGGATCTGACTCACAAACGGGATGACTTTGTCAACGGTTTGTCACGCGGAATGAAACAGAGGCTTTGCCTCGCAAAGACCTTGGTCCATGATCCGCCAGTTCTCATCCTCGATGAGCCAGCGAGTGGTCTTGATCCACGCGCTCGGGTTGAAGTGAAAGCGCTTCTCAAAGAATTAAGGAAGATGGGAAAAACCATCCTGATCAGTAGTCACATCCTGACAGAGTTGGCTGATTGCTGTACTTCCATTGGGATCATCGAACGCGGTCAGTTGCTTATGCATGGACCAATCGACAGTGTCTATCGCCAGATACGCCGCAATCGTATTGTTGAGATTCAATTTGTCTCGGGTGAAGATGCCGGGATGTCGATCTTGCGAAGCAATCCAGATTTAAGATCGATCGAAATGGCTCCCACAGCTGTGATTGCCGAGCTCCAAACAGACGATGAGGGTTTGGCAACTCTGATGGAAGAAATGCTGAAAGCAGGCGTACGTATGAAGTCGTTCAATGATCGCGACCCCACCTTGGAAGATGTCTTTATGACAGTGACCAAGGGTTTGGTTACGTAAATACTATGGCTTCACGCGGAGTGTAATCCGGGCAAGCGTTAGAAACGCAATCGCTTCGCAAAAGTTCGCTTCCAAGCCGAATTGTGTACGTCGGTATTATTACCTGAACAGTTTTTCGGCAATCTTTTTAGCGATAACCTCAGGTTTGTCTGATTCCGTCACGTCAATGATTCGCCGCTCTTCGAATGAGCGCAACCACGTTTCTTGGCGGCGTGCCAGTTGGCGAGTGTGGGCAGACACTTCTTCAATCAGCATGCTGGTATCTTCAGTGTCCTGTGAAATCCACTCGATGATCTCTCGATAGCCAACTGCCTGTGCGGCAGTGCGGGACAGTTTTCCGTATGCTCCGAGTAGATTTTGCACTTCAGCAATGAATCCATCTTTGAACATTTGTTGGACACGCTTGTTGATTCTTTCATGTAGCTGTGATCGTTGCCAATTTAAAGTGAAGACGTTGCATTCATTTGGATCTTGATAGTGATCAAATTGAAGTTGGCGATGGCTGATGGGGACACCGGTTTGATGAGAAACTTCCAAGGCACGGATCATCCTGCGGGCATCATTTGGACCGATGCGGTGTGCTGCTAATGGATCAACCTGTTGCAATCGCTCTCTTAGAGCTTCTATTCCATGATTTTCAAGATCCGCTTCGACGGCTTGGCGGAAACCCCAGTCAGCAGGTGGTCCAGGATCGAAGCCTCGCAGAACTCCTTTCAAAAACATAGGAGTCCCGCCGACAAAAATTGGGTGCCGACCTCGCAGGCGGATTTGTTCGACTTTCGCGTGTGCCGCGGCCAGATAACAGGCGACACTGAAGTCTTCGGTCGGCTCCACCAGATCGATTAAGTGATGCGGCACACTTCGCTGGTCTTCGGCGGTTGGCTTAGCTGAACCAATGTCCATTCCACGATAAACAGCGATCGAATCAAGTGAAAGGATTTCGCCATTGATGAGCTGTGCCAAAGCAACTGCTATTGAACTCTTGCCTGATGCCGTGGGGCCAGTCAGAACGATGGCATCCTGCACGAGTGGCTTGTAGGAGATAGATGCCTGGCCTTTGGTGGAGTTCTCTGGCATTGCTGCTGGTCGTTCTGAGTATTCCGGACATGAATCAACGGGATCCGGTAATCGTGCCCTCGGTTTCGCAGAATCATAGCCAGCCCCGATAGGATCGTACAGTCAGATCGGTGGTTGGGTTTTCTAGCTGGGGTCGGCTATGAATATTAAAATCATTGCGAGATGGCCTGGGTTTTGGATTCCTTAAGCCACCACTCAAAAAAATCGTAGATCTGTTGATTGGATGCAGGGTTGGGTCCGTGCGTATTTCGGTTGGTCATGGCAACGCGATTCTCGTACCCAAGCAGCTTGTTGACCGATATCAGGTGATTTAAGGCAAGCCAGCGTTCGGGACGGTCTGCAGTACCTCCTGAAACCAGAACTGGGCGTGGAGCCATCAAGGCATGGAGTTCGGTGAGATCGTGGCCCCCTTCAATCAATGTTTTGTAAGATCCTGTGCGCGGTGCTCCCTCGCTTGGTAATTTTCGGAAGCGTTGGGATTGGGATGGCGTGTTCGGTTTACCAAGTTCAAAACCCAAGTACCAAGCATCCCAGTAATTGACTGAGCCGCCGGGGTTTTCTTTTCTGCGATCGCGTTCATCGAAAACAATTCCAGCATCCGACCATGCTGCACACGCAAACTTTTCGTAGAGGCATGAAGCGAATAAGGACCATTTACCCCCGAATGAATGGCCCACAATGCCGATTCGATCCGGGTATACCTCAGGGCGGGATGCAAGAAATGTGTGCGCGTTAGCAGCAGCAAACGCGAGCGCCGATAATGGTTGAGTTTTGACTACGTTACCTTCGCTGCCAAAGTACTGCCCACGATGCCCAGCATCACGTGGGTTATCGAAATTCACTCCAGAATTTGGTTTTCCAATGGAAAGGGTGACGAACCCTCGTTTTGCCAACTGCCACCCAAAGTCTCTCAGTTCAACACCCTTTCCGACTCCTGTCTGGGCATCATAGTAGGGAACAAGTACTGCAGGAAACGGTCCATCCCCATCTGGGATCAACATGAAAGCATCGACCATTTGACCACCAATGCCGATTCTGATTTTTAATTGTCGTTGGGTAATGTTCTCACGACGTGTAACGACGACTTGTTCGAATTCAGGTTGGTCAAATAGCTCAGGCCATGGACCCATGATTTTGTGCCAGTTACCCACGATTTCTGATCGTCGTTGCTGCCACTGCGCCGGTGTCTTGACGGTGGATCCATCTTCCCGAACCAGTGGTGAACGATAATCTCCCATCTGTGATTGATAGGCGGGGGGACATTGGTAGAAGTCTGCTAGTTGAGCAGGCGGTGCGATGTTGTTGCTGATCCACGCCGCCCTTCGTTGTGTATCTTTTGCGGCCCGTGCTTTGCGCGCCGAGATGCTTCGGAACTGCCATGGTAACTCGCTGTTCACTGGAAGTTGATCCAGGATTTGTTGCAGTTTTGTTCGGCGTTTTTCAGCAGAATTGTTTTCTTGTGTGCGGGGAATCACTCGTTGTTCCGATGGATCGACAGCCAGATCAAAAAAGCTTCCATCGGAGTAAAGCTTGTAGCGCTGATCGCGTACGACTCGGTCTGTGGCGTATTGAGTGAAGGTCCAAGGACGCGTCCATGAATCATCATTTTGATCCCGGAGGATATCAGCAAAGCTTTTGCCATCGATTCTGAGATTGGCCGGAATAGTAGCGTTGGCAAGGTCGGCAAGGGTGGGAAGGATGTCAGCAGCATTCAATAACGCATCGCTTTCAACGGCTTTCGCGATCCAACCCGGGCAATTCACAATCAATGGCATGTTGATGCCACGCTCGGTCAATGAATAGATGCCTTCGTCGGAGATTCTACCGTACCTCATTCCACCCAGACTCTCGGGCATCCCTTGGTCTGAGCCATTATCCGTGCCGTTGTCAGTGGCGATGAAAATCAGGGTGTTGTCCCTCAAGCCCAGTGCCGTGATTGCCTGAGTGAGGCGGCCAATCAGGTGATCCGCATAATGAACCATGTCGGCAAATTTTTCTCTGGCAGAGGCATTAACATTAGTTGTATGCGGAGTGGTGGTGACTGGGATGTGCGTAAGGATTGCCGACTGATAAAGCAGGAACGGTTCATCTCTGTGCCGTTTCATGAACTCAATTGAATGATCAGTAAAGACATCGGGTCCAAACCTGCCGTTGGTGTCGATTTTCTGCCCGTTACGTATCACATAGGGATCCCAGTAACGCTTCTTGTGCCCCGGTAACCCAGGTTTCGCTTCTGGCCAAATGCAGTGATCTTCGAAGCCATGCTCTGCTAAGGCATTCTGCTGGCCTGGTGCGAACAAATCATTGATCTGCCACTTGCCAGAAATACAAGTTCTATAGCCTGCATCTCGCATCAGTTTTGCAAAACACGTTTCGCGGTTCCAATCCAAAAATCCACCACCGTAAATCGCTGCGTCGTGATGTGTGTGCCACCCTGTTCGAAATGGATACCGCCCAGTCAACAGCATGGTGCGAGTGGTGCTACAAACCGGTGTGACATAGAAATTTCGAAACTTCATCCCCGTTGCGCACAGTTGATCGATGTTGGGGGTTTGGTTCTCCTGGCTGCCGTAGCTTCTCAACCAGTCTTTTCCCACGTTGTCGAGCAGAATGAAAACGATATTGGGACGTTGCTGCAGTTGTTCCGGTTCTTCAGCCACGATTGGCCAGGTGGACAAAAGTGCGATTGTGATTGTCGCGACAAGTCGATTCATCGGGATGATATCCATCGTGAGTTGAAGTGGCATTGTCAGGCAGTTCTTGCATCACCCGGTGCCGGGGTCAGAAATAGCGTACTGTAGATCCAGATCACATGGAGCGAGTTCCTGTCCGGTCCACATTCGCGTCAGTGTTCTCACGGGCTGGAACCCGTAGTCGTGTGCTAAAGCGATAGCATCGCGATTTGGGTGAGGTATATCCCAGAACGTCGTGCGGTTCGTGGATGCCAATAGGTTATCGAGGACATGTCTCGCCGTTTCAGGGCTGGAAGCTATGACAGGGCCCACATAACTAGCCAAGTATCCTTCACGCACCATACCGCAACCTTCCCGATAGCGTATGACGCGCGAATGATTAGCCAACCGATTTAACCATTGACCACGAGCGACGCCAAACGCTGATTTGTCGAGATCCAAGTTCCATCCTGTATCAGACTCAGGTCCTACCACCATGTTGTCGTCATGCTGGTGATCCCCTTCTCGTTGCCACCGGTGGAATGACCATTCGTCGCGAAAACCTAATTGGCTGTAAACCAATTTTCCAGTAGGCGTCGCATCAAGTTTGATGCAGCGTATTTTTCTTGAATGCAAGTGATCAAGGCAGGTTTTGATCAGTGCTTTTGCAATTCCTTGGCGGCGATATTCCTCGTGGACTAACATCATGCCAATCCATGCCAATTGGGTTCCATAGCAAGTGGTTGTGACTGTCCCGATGATCTTTTCGTGATCATTAATTACAAAACACGCAGTTGGCTCATGCTCGATCAATCGTTGCCAGTCAGGTGCTAGTTGGTTCCAGCCCGAGGCGCGACACAAATCAAGTGCTCCAGGGATATCAGTCGATTGAAAAATCCTGATGTCGTGATTCAAGTAATTTTACCATTGAATGATGTTGGATTTGGAAATGTGTACAGACAGGCGATGCATTAACTGTGCAGTTGGTTAGCCGACGTCTATCCGCATGGCAGGGTCGTAGTCCAGTCCTGAATGGACCAACATTGCATCATTTCGGAGGTAGTGAAAGGCAACTGCACGGCGAGGAGCTTTGCTCTGATTTGCCGCAGAAGAATGCGGCGTGTTGCCATGATGGAATGAAACACCGCCGCTGGCGATTGGGGTGGGAGTCAATTGTTTCTGATCAAAGTGATCAGGAGCAATTTGTAGATTGTAAGGTTCACCTTCAGGTGCAAAGTGCGGCAGTACTTCGGTTTGGTGGCGATCGCAGTAGTGAAGGCAACCATTGGTCAGTGTTGCATCGTCCAACGCCACCCAAACAGTTAATGTCGCGTCAAGGTTGTCCGGTCCGAAATAGAAATTGTCTTGATGGATTGGTTTCGGGGTACCCGCTTCCGGGGGCTTCATGAACACCTGACTGAAAAACAGTTGGCAGTCGGGACCAATCAGTTGATGAATGAGGGGGGTCAAGCTTGCATGGGTTGCAAGCTTGCGAAATGATTCACGATGGAATGCAGGATGATCCAGCTTTCGTAGCAGTTTTGTGGTCTGTGTGTTGTGTTCTAGAAACCATCCTTGGTCTTCTGTACGGAGTGCTGCGAGAAATTCCCTACTCCAGATTGCTAAGTCATTGAGTGCGGACTGAATAGTCGATGCATCAAAGAGGTGGTCAATGGTTAAGTGTCCTGTTCGCTGGAATTCCTGCAACTGCCTTTCAGTGAAGGAGTTCGTGCACATCGATTTGTTCTCTTTGCAAAGTAATTGTCAATTGGGATTGGCAGTCCGCTCGTTACTTCTGGTAATCGAGTTGTTTGCACTGTTTCAACATTGCACGCGTCACACTTGGTGTCAATTTTTGGCCGGCGTCGTCGGCGAGGGGGTGTTGGTGTTCGTTGTCGGTTGCTCTGCGTTCTTATTGATGTAATTCTGAATCTTATTGGGCACTGTATTGATAGCGGTGTTTGCAGCAATCGCAACCAACACTACAAGCCCCATTGCTGCAAACGCTCTGGTTGCTGGACGCGCCGCATGGGAACCCATGACGTCTTTGCTGCTTGCAAGCCAAAGAAGAACTCCAGCAATCAATGGTGCTCCCACGACGGTGACTGCCTGAGCAGCAATGATTGTCGGAGCGATATCGAAGTTGAGTTTCAATACGGCGACTGCGACGACCATGCCTGTTAGTAACGCCACTGTGGTCATGATTCTGGGAGCACGGTCGTGAGGACCACTGCCGAAACCAAGGCAATCTGAGACGATAAAACCTCCGATCATTGAATTGACGAGAAATGAGGAGAAGGCAGCAGAAAACAGGCCCAGGCTGAAAATGTATTTTCCGAGTTTGCCGAAGGTTGGCTCCAGTTCATCAGCCACTTGAATCGGATTGGCCAGTTCGATGTAAGACCCGTCGTAAAGGCCAGCTGCCGCGGTCGATACCAGCATGACAGTAATCAGCGCCATAATGACAGCGCCGACACGGGCATCCACGATTCCACTTTTAACCTGTTTCTCATCCCAACCTTTTTGGCGAACCAGATACGATTGGTAAAAAGCAGCTGTGATGACGAAAGTTGTCCCGATCAATCCCAACAGGGAAATCAGTCCATCGAGTCCCTCTGTTTTTGTTGTTGCAGAATCAGTTGATTGGGCAAATGGAATGAATCCCATGAATAGATCGCCCAAATTAGGACTTAGTACGATCAGATTGATCGCAAAGCTGATCAACATTAATGCAACAAGAAACATCATGAGACGTTCCAGGACTCGATAGAGATTCCGGAAAGCAAAAAGAAACGCGATGGCCATCAGGTTGAAAGCGATAACCAGATAAGTAACTACGGTTTTTGATTCAGTGAATGCATCAAAGGCAGCTGCTACTCCCAAGTTGTTTCCGGATTGAAAAGCAGCTGAAATGAAGAACACACAGCAACCGACCATGATGGCAAGCCACTGGCCTGCCTTGGTGCGAATCAGATTCCCGGGCGAAGTCTTTGCAACGGCTCCAAGCTTTGCTCCAAGCGTCATGTACACCAGCATGAATGCGACGGAAGCAATCACGATCCATAGCTTGGAATAGCCCTCGTTGGCACCCACCTTGGAACTGGTCAGGATGCTTCCGGGGCCGATGACAACACAGGCAGTGATCAATCCCGGTCCGATGCGTTGGTACCAGGGACGGTTTAAAGTGGGTGAGTCAGACATGGAATCGGTGGGCTAGGAGGTGAGGATGACAACATAGTGTGGACGACACGGCACAGCGTTGCAACGCAGCCAGCAAGCTAGAGGTCCCAACGGGCGAAATGTTGCAGGTCAATCTGTTGTGATAGTCCCAGTGGCGCGGCATTCACACTATTGAGCTGCAGTTGACCATGGGAGGGCTGCAGAGCGAGCAAGCCAGAAGCCTCACGCTGATAGAGATCAGGGTGGTCTCTTGCGGTTTGATCCTGAATCGGTGCAGGAAACATGTTCAAACCGGCAAAGTAATGGTGCCCGTTCCGTTCTACGTGAGGGATCCCCAATGCAGCTACGACTGCTAAATCCTGCAAAAGGGCGACCGGCCCGATATTTCCCAAGTCTTCAGCAGACAGGATAAGTTGCCGATTGGCTGATTGCTCTTTTTTTATCGTTCCCAAAGCAGCAATGCTCTTGACAATTCCCTTGCAGTTTTTGTGACTCGTCCCCGAATAACCAAGCTTCAACGCGGTTGGCAGCGAATCGAGCTCTGCATCAGATTCGTCGATGATGATGGGTGGAGCATTCGGCCAATCCGACAACGTCTTTTTCACTTCGGGCAGCAACGCAGAATCGCGGTGCACCGGTTGTTCAACGAATAACAATGACTGGTTCACCATGCGTCGAATCGATGGGTCACCGTTGAGTTCCTGCCAATCGTTCTGAAACCGCGCCATCGTTGCGTATTGCTCGTTACCATCCAGTGTGAATCGCATTGAGCTACCGACCCGTTCATTCAGCAGCTTTGACAGCACTCGCATTCGAGGCAGGTCAGCATCCAGGTTCCCGGAGAGCTTGATCTTGAAATAGCGAAGACCATACCGCTCAATGTTGCTTATCAGACAGTGTGGTAGTTCGTCTTCCAGTTTCTCATCAGCTGGTATGTCTGACTCAGTCAGGGGATCACCAAGCCCAATGGTGTGCCGTAGCTGCACATGGCTCCGTGGTTGTGGCGGCAAAACGTCTGACGGTTCCACTCCGGTCAAGTGGTTGCGAATTGCAGAGAAGTCTATTCCTAATCGGTTTTGAACCAGAACAGTAGAAAGCGATGATCTTTGTTGTCGGCACGTAGCATCCAATGCAGCACGTTCCATCAGACTGACGCCGAGATTGGCTAACAGCGGTGGCTGTTCATTCGCCGCTGCCCAAACGGTTTGTTGCTCAGAGAGGTTCATCCACCACGAGAAAAAATCACGGTGTGCATTTCCTGTCATGGCAAATTGTGCTGCCTGTTTAATGACGGTTAGCATCTCGGGCAAATCATCAGTCTTGAAGTCCGTTTCCGGATTCTTGGTGAACCACTTCGGTGGTAAACCTTCCGATGATGTGCCCTGCCACATTTGATTATCAATTTCTACATGCATTCGCACAAATAGATGTGGAACTTCGCACATGCTTGCGATACCGTACCGAAACGGGAATCGTGTCTTCATGTCGAGTCTGTGAAAATCAATTTGATGGATTTGCATGCTCATCGATTTAGGTCAGCTTTTCGTCCAGGTGGTAGGCGAGCAATGAAGATTGGGCTGTTGGGTGAGCCAATTCACACGCGGTCTCTCATGTGGTTCTTTTGATGTTGGGAAATAGGTGCAGAAGAGACGGTTCCTCGGAGCTAGAGCCGAGAAATCTGTAACTGCGTGCCAGAGTCGCAATGAGGACAACTTAAATGAAAAAGCAACCTGATAAATCCGTAATACGACTGGATGACTTTATCAAACGAAGTGGTCTGGTTGGGACGGGTGGCGAAGCAAAAATGTACATTCAAGCTGGTGATGTGACGGTCAATGGTAGTGTTGAGACACGGCGACGCAAACAATTGGCTTTGGGGGATGAAATTGGCCTGTTGGGTGAAGTTCTGACAGTCACACCATTCGAAGATTAAACTTTTCCGGTTTTGCCGAATGGATGGAAGCTTTGAGCGTTTGAGCAGTCAGTGTGGTGCATTGTCCGATAATCAGGGTTGATGACCGATGCATTGATGTGTCGGCGCCAAGTCATTCCATTACACCGCAGACTGCAATGTCTGCCCGCGAGCGAGGCGGAAGGAACTGCCTGTCATGAAAATCAACAACACGTTGACCCGCGCGGTCATTGCAGTGGTCGCTCTGGTAACGACCGGTACATCCGTTTCCGCTGATTGGAATCATTTTTGGCACAACCTTCACGTCGGATACCATCGCAACAATGCATGGCCTGCCCCGTTCAACGAGGCTGACGCGATGAATGTGGTGGCGCCATTCGAGATGATGAAGGCCAATGGCTGGAGAATGCATAACACGATTGGGCACGAGCTGTTTCGGCCAGATGACGGTGCTTTGATGGCATCAGGGAACAAACGCGTCTACTGGATCGCCACACAAGCGCCCCAGGCACGACGCACGGTGTTCGTGCTACGTGGAGGTAGTGAGCGCGAAACAGCAGCGAGAGTTGCGGCTGTACGTGACACTATCAGTCGGATCGATGTACAGGGCCCCGTGCCTGACGTGCAGATTACCGAGATCGAGCCACACCACTCCCCAGGAGCTTGGGCTACAAAGATCAACCGTGAGTGGTTGCAAAATCTTGCAGCACCTCGATTGCCCACTAGCAGTGCGGGTGGCACGCCGGGTATTGCTACTCCATGAGATCGAGGTGAACAGCTTAGCTGATAGCTCTGACCATCCCCCGAGATGGTCGTGAAACTCGCAAAAAGGATGGTTCCTCTACGGGAATCATTCTTTTTTTTTCCTTGGCTGCTTTTGTTGATTGGCGTTAAAGTTTGCCGGTCAGGATGGTCGATCCGGTTTAACAGTAGATAGGGATCAAACCGTCAATTCATTTCCACTGTTGCAGCACATCAGCGTGATGCAGGGGAGAAAGAAACTAGCCGTGAATTCAGTGCCTAAACTTCGACAAGTTCTCTTCACAAGCCTTGTTGTTGGAACAACGGTCACCTTGACCGGATGCACCAGCGGCGGCTTTTCCCTCTCCTCAATGAATCCTTTCTCCAAGCAGGAAGCGACTGTCGACCAGACTCCTGGTATCAGCGAAGCGATCGCTGCTTCTGCCAAAGGAACCAAGAGTCAGCTCGCATCGTTTGGTGGCAATGCGAAGAAAGCATTTTCGAAGACGACGGATGCGGTCACGGGTGCCTTTCGCTTTGGTGAAGAAAAGACGTCTGAGGAAGAGGTGATTAGTGACCCACTCAGTCTTGCCAACACGCCAGCAAGCGTTGGCCCGGAAGTTTATGTAGCCAACGGTCGGCTTTGGGAATCCACTGGGGATAGCACCAAGGCTATGGAAAGCTATGGCAAAGCTCTGCAAAGCGCACCAGGCAATCCTGATGCTCTCGCAAGCATTGCACGATTGCACCTGCGGCAAGGTAATCAACAGCAGGCAGTTCAGTATTTTCAGCAGGCTATCGCCGGCGCTCCAGAAGACGCACTGTTGTACAATGAGTTGGGCTTGGCACTGAACACTGCCGGCGACTATCCGCAGTCGGTTGCTGCTCTTGAAAAAGCTTTGGAATTGGCTCCAGGGACTTCGAAGTATGCGAATAGTCTCGCCAGCGTCCGATTCAGTGGTGGCGACGCAACAGCCGCCTATCAGGTGCTGCTTGCTAATAACAAGCCTGCGATCGCAAACTACAACATGGCTTACTTGCTTTACAGCAATGGCCAAGTGACTGGTGCCCGTGGTTACTTGAATCAGGCTTTGCAGTCACAGCAGCAGGGAGTTGCTGATCCTGCAGTGAGGTTGGCAGTGGATCGTTCTCGTAGTCTGCTAACACAAATTGATGCCAAGCTCGGGCCCGTCGCTCAGGCTGCTCCGCAAGCAACCATTGCTCAGGCATCGATTGCTCAGGCGTCTACTGAAATTGCGAAACCCGCAGCAACTGTGAATCCAAGTGTGGTCACTCCCAGTGCGAATCTTGACGCTGGCGTTCCGGCAAATGCAGCACCAGCTTCGGCCCAAGCCGGTGGACTAGCATTGCCTGAGCTTCCGCCACTGCCCGCAGCGACCAAGTAGTCTGGTGGCGACGGAGTTCATGAACGACAACGCATTTGCTACCGCAAATGCGTTTTTATTTTGGAGCCAAGTGGTTATTCGTGGGGAGATTCGTTTTCCTGCGAGTCACTTGGAAAAGGCAGCGGTTGGCTGTGCAATTCGGCAAGTGCGTTTGATGCTGCTCTCTGTTCAGCATCTTTTTTATTGCTGCCCCATGCGGCCGTGAATTCGCGATCAGCGATGACAGCCGAGATCAAGAACGATTTTCGATGATCGGGACCTGATTCACGCACCAGTCGATAGATCGGTGTATTGGCTAGTTCGCGTTGCGCGTACTGTTGCAGTGACGACTTGTAGTTGCTCGCGCCTTGGTTTTCGACAGCCGTGTGAACTTCGTCGGCTAACCATTCTTTTAGCCGCGTCTTGACAATTTCGCTGCCACCATCCAAGTACAAGGCTGCGATGACTGACTCGAATACGTCACTGACCAACGACCTTGGAAAGCTTCGATTGCGAGTGACTCCACGGCCAACAATCAGGCATCGGTCGAGCCCGAGTGCACAGGCAGCCTTGCCGCAGGAGCGGCGACTGACCACGGCGGACTTGATCTTGGTCAAGTCTCCTTCGTTGTACTCTGGATAATCCTCGTACAGCCATTGGCAAACGGTTAGTCCCAAGACTGCGTCGCCCAAAAATTCGAGTCTCTCGTTGCTCGCAAGGCGATGAGATGCTCCTGAAGCGTGTGTCAGAGCAGACAAAAGAAGAGATTCATCTTGGAAGCGATAGCCGATGATTTCTTGGCATCGCTCAAGTTTTGAACCTTGGTCGGTGCCATCAATATCACCGGTTCCGTCCACAAGGTGGATCGCAATGGTGGCATCGGGTGCAGGGGGATCCGGCAGATTCACGGTGTGACTAGGGGCAGCAAACAACCAAACCCGTCTTTAGGAAAAACTGGAACCAAACTACGAGTAGTGATTCCGGTTCGTCTTTCCGGGGCGTGGAACTGGCAGGGTATTGGTGTCACACACCGGCGATCGGGTTGGTTGCCATGAGCGAAGGCTAATAGCCTGCCTGCCCATCAACTTGGTCACAACTCGAACGCCGGAGAACGACTGTGCGGCATTCTACCCCTGTCTGCGTCAGTTGGATAGGTTTCAATGCACTGACTTTCGTAGCCTTGGCATTTTGCCAGTCGATAGACAAGTCATGGTGCGATGAGGATAAAAGTCGATTACCCGCTGGTAACGCATTCTGATTTTTTGGCGATCCTTAACCCGATCCCACTTGAGCCGGGATGCGGGGCACTTTGATTACCAGTCTGCATTTCCGTGAGTTGTGGTTTCGTCGAATTGTGCCCATTGGCCCATGAAATCCTACGGAGTAATGGCTTTTGGTACCGGCTTTTGTTGCTTTCTGCCCATCTCCGCCTGCTTTCCTGCTTCGACAAAACGGTCTGCGTCTTCAATGACCAGATAGTGCCCATGGTCAGCAGTCACAATCACGGCGGTGTAAGGCCACGCATCATTTTCGTCGACCCAGTCCATTACAACTCGAAAAGCTTCATCTCCGCTAAGTACGGAGCCGATTGCGTTATCAGCGTTGTTGGCGTGGTTTGCCCAATCAACATCGCCAGCCTCGACAAGCAACCAGAATCCGTCGACTGCCTGTTCCAGGACCAGTAGAGCTGCTCGTGTCATTTCCGCGAGTGTTGGGTTTTCTGTGATGTCGGCTGGTGTGTATTCTTCCTTCGCGTCTTTGTTATCGATCGTGGGATTGTATTTTCCGTCTGCAGTTTGAAATGGCAGGTGGCCGCCTTTGGTTCCGAAGAATCCAAGCAGTCGCTGATCTTCATCAATGGCTTTCATGGCTGAGGCCATGAGCAGCGGTTTCCCAGCTTTTCCTGGTGTCCGTTGTGCGACGACATATTCGCCACCATTTTTCATGTCTACGCGTCGGATATCTTCTTCATGCAGATACGGATTGCCCGGCACAAAATTATCACCTTGAGCTGTATCCGCATCCTTGTTTTCACCCCATCCTCCGCCCAGCAGAACATCTACTCCTTGTAGTGGCGTGTTCCGATGTGCAGATGAAGGCAGGCCAATCAGATCACGCCCAATATCCTGATAGTCTTTTCGTGTCACGTTATTGGCGTAGGCACAAGCAGGTGTTGCGTGCGTGACTGGCACGCTCGTCACCAGACCTACCTTGAATCCTTCTTGAGCCTGAAGTGAGCGTCCAATGGGCACGACTTGGCGACCGTCTACCAAAACGTTGATGGCTGCATTGTAGGTTTTGTATCCGGACATCATGCTGGTGGCAGAGGCTGCAGAGTCAGTCACTGTATGCGGCTGCTCACGATCTTCACCTAGTAGGTACTTCCGTTTGCTTTGTTCCAGCCAAGGTGCTTCTCCACCACGGTTTGGATCGTATCCACCGGTGGGTTCTCCAGCCCAGTCCAAGACTGTTTGAGCGTTCACGTCGAATTTCAGGATCGCTGATTTTGGACTCGTGCAGATCAATCCATAATCTGTTTTCACTCGCCGGTCGTCCTGAAAACTGAGGCCGGTTCCACGACCACTTTCATAACGGTTCTGTTTGTAAAGACTCGCGGCACGGGTTGTTTGCCAGTCCATTCCGTCGAACACCATCAGGATGATGTTGGTGTATCCGGCATCAATGGCCGCCTGTTGGATTCGGTAGATATCTGTTTGGTCAAAATAGAGAGCCGCTGGATTAAGCGTCCCCTTGGGTACTTTGCCATATATTTTTTTTAGACGCTTCGGATCACGGTACGCACTGCCTTCGTCGCGTAGGTTATCCAGCATGATTCCAAACGTATAAACAGGTACCAGTCGATTGCTATGCTGATCCCACGTCATGTATTTGTTCGGCTGGTTGCCCCAATGACCCCATGAGGCCGCTTGGTCTTCGGTTGCAACCCGCTGCATTCGACGCATTTGATCAGCAGCATCGTCTCGGTCATTGTCAATCGCGATCTTGGCGACCGGTTCAACGGGATCGCTCTTAGCTACTGGTGTGCTTGCTGCAGTCGGTTCTGTTTTGATTTTTTTGGGATCATCTTCTGCGCTGAAACCAGATTTGATCGCTAGCGTTGAGAACACGAGAATGGTGAAAAATCTGAGCATTGAAGGCAATTCTCTTTGCGAGATAGACAGCAGAGTTGTATTCGAGAGTGAAGGTTGCGGTTCCGAAAATGGGCGTCGTCCGCATTGAAACGATGCCCTTCAGGATAGTCCAGCCTAGCTAAAAGAAGGAGGCATCAGTCGTCGATTGGCGAACTTTCCATGGTGTGTTTGTGATACCAAGACGGGAGTTGTTCGACCTGAGCAAGGAAACCGAGAAGAACAGTCACTGGATTGGCGTGATTGGTTAACGCACCACCGGCAGGCATCTTCGTTTATCAGGCATGCTGCTGCTGATCTGCTCAAGTTTTATTGGATCGAAAATCCAACCAGAGTAGAATTCCGCATTCGATCTGCGTTGGCTAGTGATTGTCTGGGGTGGTCACTACTGGCTTCGTTTTTTCTCTGCGGTAACCTCGCCGGCGGCCACAAGATATTCTTTCCGATCTTGCCCTCGCCCTTTTGCGTACCTGATGTAGAGTCGGTCATCGACTGCAACAGGGCTGGCGAAGATCGAATCACCCGTTTGGTTTTCGGCAAGTAAGTCAAAACGATCAGGGATAGCGGAAATGACATAGATGGTGCCATCCTGTGCTGCGATGTAGATGCGCTGATCCACTAGCAGGGGTGAGGCACTGATTCGGCCAGCGAAGAGTCGCTTCTTCCACATTTCGACTCCATCTTGAGTACGCCAGCAATAGGCCACGCCATTGTCAGCGATTGCAAAGGCATAGTTTCTGATGGTCAGAAGAGACTGTTCGTAACACATCACAGGGTTCTGCCAAAGTAATTTTTGAGAGCCATCACCGCTAACACACCAAGTGCCGGCGACTGGATTGCCGCCACTGAAAAGTACTCGTCGACCGTCCCAAGCCACAGTACCACACATGGCTTCGGTACCTGCGTCAAGCGACCAGCGTGTTTGGCCAGTTTGTGGGTCGTATGAAATGATCGTATCGGCGCCCGGAAGTAGAAGTTGTCTTTGGCCTGTTATGGTTGCGATGATGGGTGATGAAAAATTCAGGTTTTCAGGCCGAGGTTGCATCCACACCTGTTTTCCTGTTCGGCGACTGAACGCGTAGATTCCACTTGCAGCGCCATCGTATTCAGCGGCGACAATCACAAGGTCATCCTCGATCAAGGGGCTCGCACCGTAGCCAAACTGGAAAGCACTCGGTTTGAAGTCACAGACACGGGTGCTCCAGACTTTCTGTCCACTCGTTGTGACTGCCGTTAACCAGATTGCATCATCGGTGTGAAAGACAACGAATAGGTTTTCTCCATCAAATACGGGGGTTGGTGATGCATAAGAGTTGTTGGGGTGGATTCGTCGTGGCAAGGTGCCTCGGTGCAGTACCCACTGGTCCATCATTCGGCCACTTTCACGGTCAAATTTTAATAGTGATTGGGTTTGTTTTTCCATTTCTGCTGTGGTGAGAAAAATGGAATCTTTGACCACGACTGGTGATGAGTGCCCTCGTCCAGGAACGGCTGTTTTCCAAACGATGTTGGTCCCAGACTCAATATTCCAGCGTAGAGGAACATCAGTATCAGCCGGAGCATGGTTGTTACCTTCCGGGCCGCGCCAACCTGGCCAGTCTTCGGCCTGACCGACCGTGGTGATTAGCAGCAGAGGTGCACAGCACAGAATGGTGAATGATGGGCGAGAAGTTTCTAAATTCATAGCAGCACTAATGAGAAGGGATTTGTTCCGACGCCATCTTTCTTAGCGGCACAGGATCGACGATCATAGCCCCTGTAAATCAAAGTATCTGTTCGAGACCAAAAACAGGAGAATCGGCATGCGGGCTGGAATTGTCGGCGTTGGCTTTATGAGCTGGATTCATTACCTCGCGTATCAGCGAAGTGAAATTGCCGAGATGGCAGCATTTTCTAGCCGGGATCCCGGCAAGAGGTCGGGGGACTGGCGCGGTGTGAAGGGCAATTTTGGCCCACCGGGTGAACAAATCGATATTTCAGGAATGAATGTCTATGAATCCCTCGAGGCCATGCTCGAAGACGAAACGATTGATCTGATCGATATCTGTCTGCCTCCCAAGCTGCATCCTGAAGCCATTGAAAAATGTTTAGCCGCCGGCAAACGTGTGCTCTGCGAAAAGCCTCTCGCCCTTGACGCCACGACTGCGGAAGCACTTGCCAAAACAGCCGGACCCGGGCAATTGATGGTTGCCCACATTCTTCCGTTGATGCCAGAGTTCAAGCTGTTGGTCGATGCTGCTCAGGACGGACGTTGGGGTAAGCCTGTGGCAGGTCGGTTCATGCGAACGATTGGACCACCAGACTGGATTCCAGATTTTTACGATCCGTCCAGTGTTGGTGGGCCGCTTGTCGATTTGCACGTGCACGATGCTCACTTGATTCGGTTGCTATTTGGCATGCCTTCAGCAGCTCACAGTGTTAGCCGTAAGAAAGATGGCGTGCCAATGTTTTACGAGACCGTCTTCGAATTTGAACAGCAAGACTTGGCTGTCGCTTGCGGTGGTGGGGTAATTGATTCACCAGCAAGAAGTTTTACTCATGGCTATGAAGTTAGCTTTGAGAACGCAACCGTGCGTTTCGAGTTCGCAGCGTACGCCGATGGATCAACCACTCTGTTACCAGTGACGGTCATGAAACGTGATGGCAGTCTCGAGAGACCAGAGTTGGGGGATGGAGATCCTGTCAATTCTTTTGTTGCTGAAATTGATGCGGCGGCCCGGTGCGTTGATCATGGTGAGGTTTCCCCCATCCTTGATGCGCAAACTGCGGTTGATGCACTGAAAATTTGCGAAATGCAAATGTGATTAAGACCGAGGCCTACTACTGGCGGGACCTCTGGCTTCTTACCAGCGAAAGATCTTGTCGAGACCCTTGTTCAGTTGCTGCTGTAGATAATTCTCAGCCGTACTTTGAATAGCCTGAGTTCCAAGCTGCGTAGCAATTTGGCGGAAGCTGCTCGAGTCAAGGCTCGGGCGTGAGATCGAACCGTCGATGGGCAGCGTTACCACTTGACCAGCCAACTGTTGAATATCCCGCCCTAGCCAGCGTGCGTCCAATGGTATTTGGGCGATCATATTCAGGCTGCCATCAAATGCGACACGGCCACTGGTGATGACCTGAGCTCGGTCAAGCTGCAGGTAGAGTCGCTGATGGCTAACGATTCCTTGGCGGACAGAAAAGTCGACCGTTTGAGGTGGCAGGGTGACAAGGTTGGTGGTCTTTGGTGAGGGGCTTGGTTGTGCCACAGATTGAGGCGCAAGCGGAGGGCTAAGACCACCCGTGAGTGATGTCAGACTACCGATGCCCTGGATGATCTGTGATGCCAGTGGGCCAGCAGTCATTTCCGCTTCGCTGATGTTGATCCTGCCGGTGACTTGGGTTTGCTGAGGCTGATCAAACACAATCGTTGCATCATCAATCTGTGCCCCCAAAGTACCTTGAATCCTCGTTGCATTCGCGACCAGAGGAGCAACATATTTGAGCCATCGGTCTGTCATCTCGGGTGTCAACTGAATCGAACTGGCGGTAGCTCCGGGTTCAAGATGCATCCAGACGGGGCCGGGTCGATAATGCAATTGACCGGCGAACGCGAGCTTGCCGCGATTAACAGGGATTTGTGCTTGTTCCACTTTGAGGCTGGTCTCTGTCAGTATTACCGGTACCAACGCTGGGCCGATGTCCATGCCTGTAATGTGGCCAGATTCCCAACCTAGGTCAGTTGCCAGAGCGAATTCCACAGTGCCACCATCGTTGATAGCTGCCCGCAAGCTTAAGTCTGCCTCATGAACGCCCGTGGCTCGGATATCGATGTCTGCCATGTTCGAAAAACGTTGGGCAACCTCATTCATTTTCAGTCGTGAAGCCCCCGTCAATTGCAGTTCACTGGAGCGAGTGGTCCACCTCGCATCACCGGACAGGTTGGCTGCAAACCAGTCTCCGGCAACTTGTACCTGTTCAGCTGTGAGGGTATCTGAAGCAGGCTGATATCGCAGACGAATTTCCAAGGTCAGATTGGGTTCGGACCAGACTACGGTTGCTTCGGGTTGTTGCTGGGCATCTTGTTGACGCCATGGTCCCATGGTTTGTACTGAAGCATGCTGTGCTGCCGGTTGAAGGCATGCGATGTTCTGTCCAATCGAACTTAATTCAACGATCAGGTCGTTTTCAATTGATCGGAACGAGATATCTCCCTCACACTCTCCCAGCACCATCCAAGTCTCAGAGGGAGGAACTGCGTTCGGCTGATAAGCAACTGTTTGAATCACATCATTTGCTGCAATTCGCTGGTCGAGACTTCCCTGTATGCGATCAAGATTTGCGCGGTACTTAAGTTTCATGTCGATTTCATCAGTACTTGCGGTACCTTGACCAGCGAGTGAGAAAGCGTCACTTGCGATCGTGATGGATCGAGCCCTCATGGTATTGGCAGGCCAGCTGTAGCTTCCATCAAATTGGACCTTTACCAACGGTTGCTGGAATCGTCGCTGTTTGTAGTTGAAGCTGGGCCCGGTCAGCTCCATGGCACTACTGGTCACAGTTGCTTGCTTCAAACCAATGAGCGTTTTGGCTTCGACTGAAAAATTTCCAGCGAGCTGCTTGATATCCTCAGGAATCCATGGGGCCAAGACTCCTTCCATTGTGTCTAGGCGTCCCTCTGCTTTCAGAGTGAAAGGCAGTTGGGAATCTTGAGAGAGGTGATTGGTGGGTTCAGCGAGAGTCGCGTTGAGATCCAAGCCTAGGCTGTTGATGATCACGCTGGTTCGGGTGAGTTCCCGAAGCGTGTTCTCGTACCAACGCCCCTCAGCTTCGACCGATGCCCGCATTGCGTTTCGCTGGATATTGCGTCCGCCAGGTAGCTGGATCAGCAGGTTTGTTGTTTGGCCGTTGCCCGTCAAACGCCAAATGTCCTGATCACCACTTGTCCATTGGACTTTACCGCGGGCATTGCCGGCGAATCGGGTTTCCGTCATGTCGAAGATTGGCAGCAGCATGTTGGTCAGTTGACCAAAATCGATGTTGAAGTCAGCACTGCCTGATTCAAGATTGCCACTTCCAATGGCTGTACCGAACGCGCTTCGCCACTCGAATTGTTCGGCCATGAGTTGACCATCGTTGTTTGAGACGGTCGCTATCAGGGTGATTGGATCAATTGCGAATTCTCTACCGCGAGATACTGCCCTAAAGGCATCACAATCGATGTGTAGTCTTTTTTGTTGTTGGCTCCCACTGGGAATCGATGCCAGATGAGCAATGGCTCGGCCTGACTCCAGTGTCACCCCCGAACGTAATGGCAGAAGTCCGGGTAAGGCCTGTTCCAATGCTGCGATGTCAACCTCGACGGAGGCATTGCCATCAATGGCTTCGAGCCATTGAAGTGGATTATCTTTGCGACCAGTCAAGGAAAAGCTGCGAGAGAAAGCTCCATCGATCGTTGCTGATGCAAAGTCGGTATGTGCACTGAGTGCTTCGCCAACAAGTCTTTCGCCCTCGAGTATCAGCCTGCCATTCAGTATGGCACGCTCATTCGTCCAAGCTCGTGTGTCATCTCCAGACGCGGTGAGGTTGCGAATCTCGAAGTTTTGTAAGATGGCAGTGACAGACCCGTTTGAGTTGCCAGCGGCGCTAATGGTCCCCGTTGCATCTCCATGGATCTTGGTCGGAACACCAATTGCTATATCAGGGAATCGAGTTAGTAGCAGTTCCGAAATCGAGATGGGTAACGACTCGCAACTGAGGTTCAGTGACCACTCATTCCCAGCTTTTTCATTTGCTGTTTCTGTCAACTTGAGTGAGCTCTGAAGTGATCCATGATCTCCGTCAGGTTCGCTCAAGACCCCAGCTACGGAAAGTTCGGTCGATGTCGGGGTGATAGACACGCTTGCATTGGATTGAGTCAACGTCCAACGTTGATCCGTCACTGATTCGGTCATTGAAATCGTAACGTCATGCAGTTGCACATCTGCCAGCGTCGCTGATTCTTGCGAGTCGGAATGCAGGAATGCTTCGAAATCATCTTCCAAGCTGCACTTGCCGTCATTCATAAAACAGGCAACCGCTACTCCACGGAAATTGATCTGCCCCAGGTCGTCAGGTAGGGCTATTAGATCACCGACCATGAGATTGACATCTAATTGTTCGATTGCAATTTGACTGCCGGCTTTGCCATTGATCTTCAAGTCGTTGATGCGAAGTGGAGTCAGCCAGCCGATTCTTACCGAGGCAACATCAGCTTGCAGTCCTCGGGCGTTCAAATAGTCGATTAAGTATGAACGGCCAATCGAGGAGTGGCTAACCATACTGGGAGTCAGAAACAGCAGGAGAATCATGCATGCAAGCGCAGCAAGCACAATCAGTCGGTGGCGTTGGGATCGTTCACTGCGTCTTTGATCGGTTTGTTGCCGTTGTGAACGTTCGTCCTGCTCCAAAATGAAATCGTCAGTTGTCACGGTCACATCCTCGCCGCACCAGATTCGAAAATCACCACCACCGAGCGAGTCTAGCGATATTACGGTGTTCAGCGCAAGGTTGATTTGTCGATTCTGGGACTGGCATGCCAAGAGCAGCTTTCAGGCCAGTTGCCTGCTGTTGGTGCTTTGGTCGCAGGGCGGCTCGATTGAGTTTCCGCGGCGTTTTACCCCACAGATCATGAAATAAAGGCTGGCGAAAATCACTTTTGCTATCTAGAGCTGAGGAATTCCCAGTAGTCAGATCCGTCATGTCTCAGGCAGTAATCCCTCCGGATCGAGCTGCTGATTGGCCCGGATATCTCTTTTTCAGCGGTTTTTCGTTAGGCCTGACGGTCATCGATCGTTCAGTGACCGGATCTTGGTGACGCGGCTTTGATTCCACGATACTGATATGAGGCAGGCGACCAACATAATATTCGCACGTCCTCTTATCCTCCTGACCATCATGAAACCAGTTCCTGTTTTTTGTGTTTACCGTTTCCTGGTGGTCATTCGGTGTAGGCGTTGATTACCGTGAAAATCAGGTTTCGGTGTTGACCGCTTCCCGGAATCGATGTTTTGTCGTCTCGGCGAGTTGTGATCAGGTGTGTCATGCCAAAAGCTTGGAGTGAGTGAGGTTTCGTGGCACCCGAGAACGTACGCTGTTTTCTGACGCTTGTTTCACGTTTTAGCTTGAGGGTATCGATGAGAGTCTTCGTGACCGGGGGAACCGGGTTACTTGGAAATGCAGTCCTGCGAGAGTTGGACGCAGCAGGCCATGATTCTGTGGCCTTGGTCCGTTCAAACTGCGATTCAGTTGTGTTCGAGGGAATTGATACCGAGTTTGTTTCAGGTGATTTGCTTGACCGTGACCTGATCACAGATGTGGTTCAGGATTGCGACGCCGTAATACACGCAGCAGGCTTGATTCATCTCGGATGGCAGCGGCTGCAGGAGTCGATGAGGGTCAACTGTGAGGGCACTCAAATCATTGTCGATGCCTGCCTGCAGCACAGCAGCAAACTGATCCATGTTGGAACGGTCAATACGCTCGCAGTTGGAACGCGAGAGAAGCCTGCGGATGAGTTAACGCCATGTGGCAATGCCGGGGGACAGGTCCCCTGCAGTTATGTCCTGAGCAAAAAAGCTGGCGTTGAAGCTGTCAAAAAAGGCGTCGAGCAAGGCTTGCACGCAGTAATTATCGCTCCTGGTTACATGTTGGGGCCATGGGATTGGAAGCCCAGCAGCGGCCGAATGATGCTGGCCTTGAGTAAGGGCTGGAAAGTAATCGCTCCCAGCGGAGGATGCAGTGTGTGCGACGTGCGGGATGTCGCTGCGGCAACTATCAGGGCAGTCAATAAAGATATGTCGAGTGGTCGCGAGTTTATTCTCGCTGGCGAGAATATGACCTACAAACGACTGTGGGCATGCATGGCACAGAGATTCGGTCAACGGGCGCCCCTGATGAGTGCGGGGCCGTTGCAGCGGAGATTCATTGCAGCGATGGGAGATGTGATTAGCCGTATCTATCGAGAGCCGGACTTCAATAGTGCTGCCGTTAAAATGTCTTCACAATACCATTGGTACGATAGCTCAAGAGCCGAGCAAGAGCTGGGATATAAGCCTCGGCATGTCCAGCAAACTCTTGACGATGCCGCGGCTTGGCTGCGAGAAAAACACATGTGATGGACACTCGAAGCAGATCTGAATCAAGCTCGATGCAGCCTGCCAAACGCTGAGTTTACTCCTGCAAACTAGGGGGTTTGTGGAGGCTGTGAAGCGTTGATCGTTGTCACAGGCTTGGTGAGAGCCAAGGAACGCAGGGAAAATAGCGAAATTTAATGGAAGTTTAGCCCCCCTTCATGTGTGAAAAATCGGCTGCAAACTGGGGTAATGGTGAGGAATAAGGCCAGAAAGCACCCCGAAGGGGGGGGTGTTGGCTTGGCTCGGCGGAATTGACAACCAGTACCCCTTGAGACCAACCTGTCACCCCGATTTGGTTCTGCTGTGGTCTGAGCGTTGCTTGCGAAGACCGCACAGAGTATCGAAACTCAATGAGATCAACCTGCATGGCAACAGCCGCGTTACAAGCGATTCGAGATTCAGCTCCAGCAGTGCTGCCCAGCCTGTTGCTTTGTGATTTCGGTGATTTGAAAGGCGAGGTGGCTGAGTTATCTGCCGCGGGCGCGGGAGTTTTGCACCTTGATGTGATGGATGGGAACTTTGTTCCCAACCTGACGTATGGCATGCCGATTGTGGAAGGACTTCGCCGGCATACTGATCTGCCCTTGGATGTTCACCTGATGATCAAAGATCCATTGGCTTATGCCAAGCCGATGGTCGATGCCGGTGCAGACATGCTTACCTTTCACGTTGAAGCAGTTCGTGATCCGGTTGAAACTGCCGGTAAGCTCAAGGACTTGGGCGTCGGTGTTGGGATCGCCTTGAATCCCGAGACTCCCTTGGCGTCCCTTGGGGAAGCAATTTCCATGGTCGACATGGCTTTGGTGATGAGTGTCGAAGCAGGCTTTGGTGGACAGGCATTCAATCCGATTGCTTTGGAAAAATTACGTTCCTTACGGCAGGACTACCCTGACCTGTTGTTGGAGATTGATGGGGGAATAGACGTTGATACCATCAGTTTGGCTCGTGCCGCGGGATGTGATCTGTTTGTTGTGGGTTCAGCGATTTTCCGCCAAACCAGCTATTTGGCAGCGATTGCCGACTTGAACGCCGGGATTCAGGCAGCCGCCAAAAACGATGCCGCACCAATGCGGAAACCGGAGGATCATTCGTGATTGTCCGAACACCTCAAGCTTCTCGAGTCTTATTGATAAGGCCTGGTGCGACTGACTTTGATGATCAGGGGCGTATCAAGGGAACTCTGGATATGCCGATGAGCGAGCGAGGCCGACAACAGGTCAATTCGCTCGCCGAGCAACTTTCTGACTTTCCAGTGGGGACAATTTATACCGCCCCTTGTGAATCTGCTCGTGAAACTGCTCAGCAACTCGCTCAGGGTCGTGAGATACGCATCAAGGTGATCGACGCGTTCAGAAATGTTGATCATGGCTTGTGGCACGGGAAGCTGATCGAAGAGGTGCGGCGGAACCATCCAAAAGTCTACCGACAGGGTCAGGATTCACCCTCGGATGTGTGTCCTCCCGGTGGTGAGTCAATTCGTGATGCCCGTGATCGTGTTGCCAAGGCGATTCGTAAGGTGCTCCGAAAGAGTGTTACCGAGGCAATAGCCATCGTGATTCCTGATCCAATGGCTTGGGTTGTTCAGAGTCTGATCAGTGGCGAAGAGTTATCAGATCTTTGGAAGGCTGAAACCGACGGTGCTAGCTGGGACTTGCTGGAATCGACCAGCGATAAAGTTGCGGAATCCTGAGGCAGCCGGACAGGTGGTTCTCGCTGTTGGGAGCTGCT